>ENA-OPDJ01000160-OPDJ01000160.1-human-gut-metagenome-genome-assembly--contig:-NODE-160-length-66291-cov-10.430476_pt1 | contig 66291 bp, 63 predicted proteins | sample MGYA00241621_ERZ501505 | MGnify/ENA primary metagenome ERZ501505 (study PRJEB25962, sample SAMEA2042624) | human gut metagenome | biome: human gut; feature: human-associated habitat; material: faeces... | reverse complement strand
TACCGGGCGGATTTGGGACTTGCACCCTTAAGAAACGTGCGCCGCCAGGCGCACAATTTTGAGGATGCTCCCGATCTCTGATCGGGGCATCCTCTTTCTTAAAGCACTGCCACCAGATATTCATAAAAAGCAATGATCAGCGGAATCGTGACGATACAAAGGATCGTCCCCATCACGTTGATGATACTGGCGTACCGGGGATCTCCCCCATACGTCTGAGAAGTCTGAGTAAGCATTACCGCCGGCGGCGCCGCCGTGGCCACCAGCACCACCATCAGGATATATTCCAGATCCCTGTGGAAACCGCTGTGGACGGCAAGGGCAAAGCACACTGCCACCAGCCCGGGAAGCAGGATCAGCCGTACCAGACAGACAAGATACGCCCTTCTGGAGGCAAACACCTCTCTTAGATCCATCTCACCGATCAGCATTCCGATGGCCAGCATACTGATCGGACCGATCATATCTCCGAATCCTGCCACCGCCGTATCGATCACCACAGGCATCCGGATCCTGGCCGCAAACAGCACCAGTCCGATCCCAATGGCGATGATATTGGGGTTCAGCAGCATCTTCTTCCAATCCATCCCGATCCCCGGCACGATCAGCGTCATCCCGTGAGACCAGAACAGCATCATCTGCACAATGATAAACGCAGAGGTATAGAAGATCCAGTCCTGCCCAAGGACCGCCGCGATCAGCGGGATAGTCAGGTTGGCGGCATTGGTGTAGATCACGGAAGCGCGCTCAATATCCTTCCAGTGAAAAACCTTCTTTGCCATCCGCATACTGAGGATCAAAAACCCGTGCACCAGCGCCGCGGCCACGAAGGCCAGGAGAAGCCCCGCCACCTTTTCATCCGAGATCTCCATCTGGAAAGCGCTCACGGTAATACAGGGGGAACAGATGTAGACCGCGATCCGGGAGATCACCTCGCTCTCCTGCGCTTTCAGAAGCCCGATCCGGACGATCACCCAGCCCACTGCCAGGGCCAGGAACATGGCCGCGATCTCCTCTGCCAGGAGGATGCTTAACCCCATTACTCTCCCGTCCCTTCCAGGGACAGGACTACATTGGCCTTACCTCCTGTCTGGTATTCCATGGTGATCTCATCCCCCACTTCATACCGGATAATATCCAGATACTCCGCCACAGAGACGTCGAAGATCTCCTGGGAGCCTTCCACCATCAGGTAATAATGGGAGTTGCCCTCCACCACTGCCTGGGCGATCTTCGTGATCCGCCCGGTTATGGTGAGCACGTCTTTCTCACTACTGTCCTCTCCTTTGCCGATGCCATTGCTGGCAAGCAGGTCCAGGTAATTCTCCTCACACTGGCTCACACTGTCGCCAATGGCTACGATCTGGTACTTCTGGACATTTACCATGGCGTACTTCTTCACCAGCCCCGCGTCGTCCTTCAGGGCGATGAAATACGTGGGCTCTCCGGAGATGTTGAGAAGCAGCGGGAAGGTAGCCTTGTATTTCAGGTTCTGCACCTGGCCTTCCGCCGAGGACATGGCCGAGGTCTCGGTGGCACCCTCCACCTCGTAGTACCGGGTCTCCATGGTCCGCTGGTTGGCCAGCACGAATCCCACGTTGGACTGGTCTCCGTTGACAGAAGTTACGCCGGTATACATCCACACATCATCATCGATGGCCAGATAGTTGTAGCCCTCCGTAGTCTTCAGGCAGTCCTTCTGGCTTAAGATGCTGTTGAAGAATCCGTGTTTCAGTGTGCCGTAATAATCAAACAGTTCTACCAGAAGGTCCGCGGAATATGCCCGGTCCACCCACTGGGGAACGTCCTCGATATCGTAAGTCTTCATGGAGCCATCGATGGCGTTGCAGATCACCACCTTGCCCACCGTCTCGCCACCGAACAGACCGATGTTGAACTTTTTCACCGGAGCGATCCAGTAAGGGATCCCCTCCTCGTCGATCTCAAAACTCAGCTCTCCGTACATATAGGTGGGATGGGCGAATCGGAGATGTCGGTAAATGTTCCGGTTCAGGTGCTCGCTGGTGGTGTACTTCATCCCTTCCTCCAGGGTCACAAGCTCCGTACTCTGGGTAGCCATGTTGATCCGGATATAGGCCGGGATCCCCTCCGACTGGTTGGTGAGCCACTTGATCAGGCTGGCGTATTTAAGAGGGGTCACCCGCACCGGATTGTCCTGATAGTTGATCTGGCTGTAGATATCGTCCGCCTCAAACTGGGACACCATATCCACCATGCTTCCCATCTTCCGGTCTCCCAGAAGTTCCGCCGTATCCTTGTCAAGAAGGGGGATCTTGTCAAAGGACAGTTCCTCGATATCCTCGGTAAAATTCCCCTCTTCCACCTTCATCAGCTGCTGATACTTCTTAGCGTTGATGATAGGCGAGGACAATAGCGTCCCCACAAGATAGACCACGCCCACTACCAGGATCCCCCCGATAAAAACCCGCAGTCCTTTATCCCCGCGCAGATCCTCTCTTGGGATCCTGCGGCGCAGGGTATAAAGGACTGTAAGGATCACCAGCAACAGGATGATCATAAACCAGGTCTCGGTTGAGTGGATATTAACAACCGGCAGGGCTATATAATAGTAAAGCCCTGCCAGAAGGATCACGGCCAGGACGGCCGTAAGCTTCCATTTCTTTTTCATACCTTTCCTCCCAGGTTAGAATTTCTTTCTCCAGGCAAACGCCGTGAACAGGATCAGGAAGGGGAAGATCTCCAGACGTCCCACCAGCATGTCAAAGCTGAAGATGATCTTGGAGAACGCGGAGTAGTCCGCGAAGCTTCCCATGGGACCTACCACACCAAATCCCGGGCCTACGTTGTTCAGCGTAGTCATCACCGCGCTGATGGTGGTCTCCATATCCATATTGTCGATGGCCACCAGGATCACCGATCCCACTGCGATCACCGCGTAGGCCATCAGATAGGAATAGACGTTTTTCAATGTCTCCGGACTCATCTTTTTATCATTTACCCGGATCAGGCTGACAGATTTGGGATGCACCATCTGCTTGATCGCCTGCTTGATGGTCTTTAACACTACCAGACCCCGGCATACCTTGATACCGCCTCCGGTGGAGGAGGCGCAGGCTCCGATCACCATCAGAGTCATCAGGATACACTTGGAGAACATAGGCCAGTAGTTAAAGTCCGTGGTGGCAAATCCGGTGGTCGTGATGATGGAAGCCACCTGGAACAGGGAAAACCGTACCGACTGCAGGAAGTTGGGATAGTCCCCGTTGATATTGACAGCGATCAGAAGCGTAGCGATGGTGATGATCAGAAGATAGGCCCGCAGCTCCTCATTCTTCCACACCGGCTTAAACTCCCGGGTAAGCAGGAGAAAATAAAGTCCGAAGTTAACACCAAATAAGATCATAAAGATGGAAAGCACCACATCGATATACGCGCTGTCAAAATGCCCCACACTGATGGCATAGTTGGAGAACCCGCCGGTTCCCGCCGTGCCGAACATGTGGATCAGGCTGTCGAAAAGGTTCATGCCGCCAAGAAGCAAAAGGATCACCAGGATAACAGACAGCCCCAGATACATGCCGTACAGGATCCGGGACGATTCCCTCATCCTGGGCACCAGCTTATCCTTCTCCATGCCGGGCACCTCCGCCCGCATAAGATGCATACTGGTCTTCTCCATATTGGTCACCATCATGGCAAACACCAGCACGCCCATGCCGCCTACCCAGTGGGTAAAGCTTCTCCAGAAGAGCATGCACTGAGGCAGAGCCTCCACGTCCGCCAGGATGGTAGATCCTGTGGTGGTAAACCCGGAAACCGTCTCAAAGAAAGCGTCCACGTAGCTGGGAATGCTTCCGGACAGGGTAAAGGGCATAGCGCCAAACAGGGACCATAAGATCCAGGTAAGGGCCACGATCACCATTCCTTCCTTCCCGTAGATCTTGCGATTGGCCGGTTTGCGTATACCCATCAGCAGGAAGAGTACTCCCATCACCGCCGCTGTGATCACAAAATAAACGGCGCTTTCTTCCTGATAGATCAGCCCCACAAAAGCGGGCAGCAAAAGAAGAAGTGCTTCCACGCCAAGCATCTTTCCTAATATGTAAAAGGTCATCTTAATGTTCATCGCTTTTCCCTCTAACTCCTATGCCAGTATATCTGTAAAGCTGTCGATCACATGTCCCTTAGTCACAACGATCACACTGTCTCCCACTTCCAGGTGGTCCTCACCGTTGGGAATGATGATCTGCCGTTTCCGCCCGATACAGGCGATCAGGTTGTTAGGCTTGGTCTTCAGGTCTTTCAGCGGAACATTGGTGAAAGGCGCCTCCTTGCGGATGATGAACTCCTGGGCTTCCACTTTGCCATTTACCAGCTGGTACATGGTCTCCACGTTGGCGCTGCTGTAGGAATTCTTCCTGGCCCGCACATAGCTCATGATGGCGTCCGCTGTGGCGGACTTGGCGGAAATGATACTGTCGATGCCCATTCCCTCCACCATCTGGGCTCTGCTGTCTTCATTGACCTTGGCGATGATCTTCTCCACGCCCTGGGTCTTGGCGAAAAGAGACATGATGATATTCTCTTCATCCATACCGGTGAGGGCGATCATGGCGTCCGCCTCCTGAATTCCCTCCTCCAGCAGAAGTTCATGGTCGGTGGCGTCCCCGTGGATAATGGTAGCCTTGGGGAAGGTCTCGCAGAGGAACTCACATCTTGCCTCGTCTTTCTCGATGATCTTCACCTGCATTCCCGTCTGCAGAAGCTGATGAGTCAGGTAGAAGCACAGGTGTCCGCCTCCGCAGATCAGCACGTTGCGGATCTTCATGGTCTTCTTGCCCATGGATTTGAAGAAATTCTTCAGGTCCTGATGGGTGGCCGCGATATGGAGCTTATCCCCCTGCTGGAGGATAAACTCTCCGTCCGGGATGTAGACTTCATTGCCCCGCTTTACGGCGCACACCAGGATCTTGATCTGGAACCTCCGGTAGACTTCTGCCAGGGACAGGCCAATAAGCTTGCTCTCATCCCGCAGAGGGAACTCGATCAGTTCCACCCGCTCCTTCATAAAAGTCTCCACCTTGTCGGCCTGGGGGAACAGTAACACCCTTGCGATCTCATTTGCCGCGGTCAGCTCCGGGTTGACCGCCATACTTAAGTGCAGGTCTTCCTTAAGAAGACCGATCTGCCGGTAATAGATAGGGTTGCGCACCCGGGCGATAGTATGCTTCGCGCCCAGCCTTCTGGCGATCAGGCAGCTTAACATATTCAGCTCGTCTGTAGACGCGCAGGCGATCACCAGATCCGCATGGGGCACGTCTGCCTGCTTCTGGATCTCCGCGTCAACGCCATTTCCCGTAATGCAGAAAATATCAAGCTCATTGAGAGCCTCTTTCAGTTTCCCTTCATTCTGATCGATCAGTACGATGTCATAGTCTTCTTCGGATAACTCTGTCGTCAGCTTATGGCCGACCTTACCATCACCGATAATCACAATCTTCATCTCTTAACCCTCACTGTAATTGTAAAATCCTTGATAAGATAATAAGTGTAAGCGTACTTACAGTAATGTAGATTATAGCACTTTTATATTACAAAAAAAAGAGTCAATTTCCCCATTTTTTCTCCTTTTGAGACCCCCTGAAAACCGCGCAGAAAAGCCGTCTGGTGAAGGTTCACCAGACGGCTTTTTCAATTCTGAACAAAATCTTTACTCTTCTTCTGCCCGCTTCGCGATCTCCGCTTCCTGCACATCGGATGGCGCCTGCTCATAACGCGCGAATTCATAGGAATAAGTTCCTCTGCCTCCGGTCATGGAGCGAAGGGTAGTGCAGTATCCGAACATTCCGGTCATGGGAACGTCCGCTACGATCTCCTGATATCCGCCTGCCACCGGGTTCATTCCCAGCACACGGCCCCGTCTCTTGTTGAGATCGCCCATCACATCACCGGTGTAGTCGTCCGGAACCGTTACCTTCACAGAGGCGATTGGCTCTAAGAGCACTGGAGACGCCTCCATGAAGCCCTTCTTGAAGGCCTGGCTGGTAGCTGTCTTGAAAGCCATCTCAGAGGAGTCTACCGGATGGTAGGATCCATCGTAGAGAGTCGCCTTCACGCCAACAACCGGATAGCCGGCCAGAGGTCCCTTCACCACAGATTCCTGAAGTCCCTTCTCCACCGCCGGGAAGTAGTTCTTGGGAACCGCGCCTCCCACAACGGTCTCTTCGAATACATAAGGAGTCTCCAGATCGCCGGAGGGCTCGAATTTCATCTTAACATGTCCATACTGGCCATGGCCGCCGGACTGTTTCTTATACTTGGTATCCACATCGGAACTCTTGCGGATGGTCTCGCGGAAGGCAACCTTGGGAGTCTCTAGCGTGATCTCGCATTTATATCTGGACGCCAGCTTGCTGGCCACGATCTCCAGATGCTGATCGCCCATGCCGTAGAGCAGGGTCTGACGGTTCTCGCTATCATTGACAGCCTTCAGAGTCACGTCTTCTGCCATCATTCTCTGAAGCGCCTGGGATACCTTGTCCTCATCTCCTTTATTTTTCACTACATACTTCATGTAAGTATATGGCTTGGAGTATTCGGTCCTTCCATAGAGGATGGGAGCCGTCTTGGTGGAGAGGGTATCTCCGGTCCTGGTGTTGGCCAGTTTGGCGATGGCGCCGATGTCTCCCGCGAACAGCTCGCTGACTTCCACCGGTTTATTTCCCACCATGGTGTAGATCTTGCCAAGCTTCTCCTCGGTCTCTGTATCTGCGTTGTAGAGAGTGTCGTCTCCCTTCAGCACGCCGGAGCAAACCTTAATGAAGGAATATTTTCCAATAAACGGATCCACCATGGTCTTGAATACATAAGCGGATTTTGCTCTCGCGAAATCATAGTCCGCCTGATAGATCTCGTTGGTCTTGCGGTTGATACCCGCGCACTCCCGGCAGTCCGGGCTGGGGAAGAACCGCACGATGTCGGACAGGAGGTTGGCTACGCCCTGAGCCTGGATATTGGAGCCCATTGCCACCGGAACGATGCTTCCGTCCATCACTTCCGTACGCATGGCCGCCCGGATCTCCTCTACGGAGAACTCTTCGCCTGCGAAATACCGCTCCATGAACTCGTCGCTGGTCTCCGCCACCGCTTCCAGAAGTTTCTCCCGGTAGATCTCCAGGTTTGGTTTACAGTAATCCGGGATCTCGCACTCTTCTCTCTGGCCGATGCCGGTGTAACGACGTCCCGCGTTCTTGATGATGTTCACGTATCCCACCAGCTTCTCATTCTCACGGATCGGCTGGAAATGAGGCGCGATCACCTTGCCGTAGCGGTCGGTCAGATCCTGTACCACCTGACGGAAGCTGGCGTCGTCCACGTCCATCTCCGTCACATAGATCATACGGGGAAGGTTGTATTTATCGCACAGTTCCCATGCCTTCTCCGTTCCCACTTCCACGCCGGCCTTGCCGGAAACCACGATCACTGCCGCGTCCGCCGCGCTGACCGCTTCCTCTACCTCGCCCACGAAATCAAAGTATCCCGGGGTGTCCAGCACATTGATCTTCGCCTTCTCCCACTCGATGGGAACCAGCGTCGTGCTGATAGAAAAATCACGCTTCTGCTCCTCTTTATCAAAATCGCTGATCGTGTTGCCGTCCGCAACCTTGCCCATCCGGCTGATCGCTCCCGACACGTAGGCCATCGCCTCTACAAGGCTGGTCTTTCCGCTTCCTCCGTGTCCCAGCAGGACCACGTTTCTGATCTCGTCCGTTCTGTAAACTTTCATATAAGCTAGCCTCCTTGCCTTAGTAAAATCTCATGGCTATATTGTACTAAAAAACCAAACAATTTACAACTGATTTATGCAGAATTTACAATGAAATATGTTTTGACAATCAAAAGGGGACAGGGTAAAATCAATCTGGGACGTGGTATTTTCGAAAATACCACGTCCCCACTTAAAGAAGGAGGCACTCTATGCAGCGTAAATTCGGCTTTATCGGTCTCGGGCTGATCGGGGGATCTATCGCCAAAGCGATCCGTCAATTTGTCCCCGATGCAGAGATCGTTGCTTTTGATAAGAATAAGGAGGCACTGGCACTGGCCACCCAGGAGTCTGTCATTGACGTGGCGGTCTCTTCCATCGACGAGAACTTTAAGAACTGTGAATATCTCTTCCTGTGCGCGCCGGTTTCCTACAACACCGCCTATCTGAAACAGCTGAGCGGCTACCTGGATAAGGACTGTATCCTTACCGATGTGGGCAGCGTGAAGTCAGACATCCACCGGGAAGCCCAGAGACTTGGCCTTAACGGATATTTCATCGGCGGACACCCCATGGCCGGAAGCGAGAAGAGCGGGTACGCCAACTCCAAGGCCATGCTGATCGAAAACGCCTACTATGTGCTGACGCCCTCTCCGGGGATCCCACAGGAGAAGACAGACCGCTTCTCTAAATTCGTGGAACAGCTGCGGGCCATCCCGGTGGTTATGGAACCGGAGGAACACGATTATGTCACCGGAGCCATCAGCCACCTGCCCCATCTTATCGCCGCCAGCCTGGTAAACTTCGTCCGGGACCACGATACCCGGACGGAACTGATGAAGAATCTGGCGGCAGGAGGATTCAAGGACATCACCCGCATCGCTTCTTCCTCCCCCACCATGTGGCAGCACATCTGCGTCAAAAACAGGGAAAATATATCTCAGATCCTGGACTCTTATATCCAGGACCTGACCCAGGTAAAGGAACTGGTTGACCAGGCGGACGAACAGGGGATCTACAATCTCTTCGACACCTCCCGGAATTACCGGAATTCCTTCCCCTCCGCTTCCGCCGGACCTATCAAGAAATCCTTTGCCGTCTACTGCGACATCATCGACGAAGCCGGCGGGATCGCGGCCATTGCCACCATCCTGGCTTCCAACAATTTAAATCTTAAGAATATCGGGATCGTACACAACAGAGAATTTGAAGAAGGGGTTCTGCGCATAGAATTCTACGATGAGGCTTCTTCCCGAAGAGCCGCGGAATTACTGCAGAAATTCAGGTATATTGTCTATGAGCGTTAGAAAGATCACTCCAGGAAATCATTTGAGAGGGGAACTTACCGTTCCCGGAGACAAGTCCATCTCCCACCGGGCGGTGATGCTGGGCTCCATCGCCCAGGGCACCACGGAGATCACCAACTTCCTGAAGGGGGCGGACTGCCTCTCCACCATCCGCTGCTTCCGGCAGATGGGCGTCTCCATCGAAGAGAAGCCGGACTGTATCCTGGTCCACGGCCGGGGACTGCGGGGGCTTACGTCTCCTGACGGCACTCTTAATACCGGCAACAGCGGCACCACCACCCGGCTTATGTCCGGGATTCTTGCAGGGCAGCGCTTTTCCTCCCTGCTGTCTGGAGACGATTCCTTAAATTCCCGGCCCATGAAGCGGATCATGGATCCCCTGGGACAGATGGGGGCCCGGATCACCAGTGTAAATGGAAACGGCTGCGCGCCGCTTTCCATCCAGCCCGGAGACTTACACGGCATCGCCTACACCTCCCCGGTGGCTTCCGCCCAGGTCAAATCCGCCATCCTGCTGGCGGGCCTCTACGCGGAAGGGGAGACTTCTGTAACTGAGCCTGTCCTCTCCCGGAACCATACAGAACTTATGCTCCAGAATTTCGGCGCCTATGTGATGACCGCCCTTCACCCGGGTGGCAGCGCCACCGCTTACGTGGAGCCCTGCCAGGAACTTTACGGCCAGCAGGTCTATGTGCCGGGGGACATTTCCTCCGCCGCTTACTTTATCGCCGCGGCTCTTCTCACCCCCGGCTCAGAGCTTCTCATCAAAAATGTGGGCACCAACTTCACCCGGGCCGGCTTCCTCAAGGTCTGTGAAGCCATGGGCGCAGATGTGACCCTGGTAAATAAAACCATTGAGGGCGGTGAACCCCGGGCGGATATCCTGGCCAGAAGCAGCGCCTTAAAAGGAACGGTGATCGAAGGGGAGCTGATCCCCACCCTTATCGACGAGATCCCCATCCTGGCTGTAATGGCAGCCCTGGCGGAAGGGACCACCGTCATCCGGGACGCGGCGGAACTGAAAGTGAAGGAAACCAACCGCATTGACACCGTTACCGCCGGGCTTGCCGCAATGGGCGCCCATGTCACCCCCACGGAAGACGGCATGATCATCGAAGGCGGGTCCTGCCTTACCGGAGCCAGGATCCAGAGCCATCTGGACCACCGGATCGCCATGGCATTCACCGTGGCCGGCCTGGCAGCTCAGGGCGAAACTTTCATCGAAGACAGCCAGTGCGTGGACGTGTCCTATCCGGAATTTTTCCAGACACTGGAACAATTATCTTGACGGGAACGGGGATTCCTTATATAATCCATTTCTGTAAAACTACGCGTGGATTTTTCCAAGACAATGTCTTCTTTTCGCCACACGGTTATCTTGTGATAGCCGTGTGGCTTTCTTTATGACAACGAAGGAGTGAACGAGCAATGAATGAAACCTTTATGAAAGAAAAACCCGTCTTCCCCCTGATCCTGTCCATGGCCATCCCCATGGTGGTGTCCATGCTGGTCAATTCTCTCTACAACATCGTGGACAGCTTCTTCGTGGCCCAGATCAGCGAAGACGCCATGACCGCACTCTCCCTGGTCTATCCGGTCCAGAACTTCCTAAATGCGGTGAGCATCGGCTTTGGCGTAGGGTTAAATGCTGTCATCGCCTTCTACTTAGGCGCCGGGGACTATAAAAAGGCAGACATGGCCGCATCCCAGGGCATTACCTTGTCCGTGATCCACAGTGTGATCCTGACCATCGGGTCCATTGCGGTAATGCCGGTATTTCTCGGGATGTTTACCTCGTCCGCCTCTATCCTTAAGCTGGGACTGCAGTATTCACGGATCGCCTTCGCCTTCACGCCGGTGATCATTTTCAACCTGATCTTCGAGAAGATCTTCCAGGCCGTAGGCAATATGAAGGTGAGCATGATCGGCCTGATGACCGGCTGCGTGGCCAACATTATCCTGGATCCCATCCTGATCTTCGGCCTGGGCCCCTTCCCCGTGATGGGGATCCACGGAGCCGCCCTGGCCACAGGCATGGGACAGGCCCTCACCCTGATCTACTATCTCACCGTCTACATCAGACGGCCCATCCAGGTCCGGATCCGCAGATCCTGTCTGCGGCTTACCCGCCAAATGGCAGCCAGGCTCTACGCAATCGGAGTCCCCGCCACCTTGAACCTGGCCCTGCCCTCTGTGCTGATCTCCGCCCTGAACGGAATCCTGGCTGCCTACTCCGGCGTATACATCCTGGTCCTTGGCATCTACTACAAGCTGCAGACCTTCCTCTATCTGCCCGCAAATGGCTTCGTCCAGGCTATGCGTCCCCTGATCGGATACAATTACGGCGCAGGGGAACACAAGAGAGTCTCCCAGATCTATCGCATCGTCCTTGCCATGACCAGCGGGATCATGCTGGCAGGAACGGTGATCTGCCTTGTGATCCCCGGATGGCTCATGGGGCTTTTCACCCATACGCCGGAGACGGTGGCCGCCGGCGAGACAGCTCTCCGGGTGATCAGCGCCGGATTCCTGGTGTCCTCCGTCTCCGTCACCTCCTCCGGCGCCCTGGAAGGACTGGGGAAGGGAACTCCCTCCCTGATCATCTCGTTATGCCGCTACCTGGTCCTCATCATTCCGGCCGCATTTATCTTAAGCCGGATCTTCGGGCCTGTTGGAGTATGGAACGGCTTCTGGGTGGCAGAAGCCGCAACAGCCCTTGTTTCCCTGATTGTATACCGGCGGGCGCTTAAAAATTAGAAAAACGTCCAGGACGTATCAATGTCCTGGACGTTTTCCATTATCCCATCAGATATCTTCTAATTTCTTCCATTCCTTCTTCTGTAAAGTACGAGTGACGTCGCAGTCATAAATGCCGCCGCCAGGGAAACGCACCACAGACCAATGCTGTTTTCATCCCCTGTCTTTATCGCAGAAACCGTATCTGCGTTCTTATCCCCGCCTGCAGAAGGCGTATCTGTAGAGGGCTGATTATCTCCTGTTGAAGGCTCCTCCGGATTCTTCGTATCGTCCGGCTCCTCAGGTTCCTCAGCAGGAGCCTCTTTCCACTTCACATAAAGCTGGAATTCTGTTCCCGGTTCTGCCCTCGGAAGTTTATCTGTTTCGAAATTCCACTCTTCTGTCAGATCTGCATCCTTATACCAGCCATCGACAACATATCCTTCCTTAGTTACAGAATCCGCCGAAGGCTCATCTATATAGTCTTCAACAAACTCCCAGTAACCAATGCCTTCGATTTCCTGCTCTCCATCCATAAAGACTACAGGTCTCCTGGCCTCTGTATACAGATAGTTGTTGTCCTTATCCTCCTGGTAGCCATATCTTTCATCTGACGCAATAAACTGGCTGCTATCCGCTTCAAGCCCCTGGGCATAATCCATCATTTCCTGCCCTATGATGTAATCATAGGCAGAATCGACTTCAATCGGATTCACAGGAGTAAACGCACCTGTTACTTCAATCGGCTTATAGTCGAGATTGCTGTATCCGTTAGCTAAAGCCCAGATATAGTCTTCCATATCAGGAGAGCCGCTGAACTTCACGTATGCGGCGGTGCCTTCAATATTGCCTTTGCTCCAGAGATATATACCGAAACCGTTCTTATTTCCTGAAACAGTACCTCCGCTGATGTTTATGATACTGTCCCACTTCCTGTCAAAAGAAGAATGGTTGGTTACATAAATAGCTCCGTATCCGTTCGATGAATTACCCGTGATAGTAGTTCCCGTAAGATCTACAGTTCCGCCCTTTATATGAACTGCGGAACCCATGCTGGCTTTAGTAGTCGTATTTCCGCTGATCGTTCCGCCGTTCAGCTGTGCATATCCTCCGCGGTTGACCATGATTCCAGAGGCTCCCGTAGATGACTGATTTCCGGAAATCGTCCCGCCGTTCATGATAAACGTACTGTCAGTCAGAACCGTTACGGCAGCACCCGTATCCGTTCCGCCGGTATTAACAACGCCGCCAGTTATTTCGCCGCCGTTCATGATGCATTTACCGCCCGGTACATTCGTACCTATTCCTACTGCGTTCGTAGCATTATTTTTCAGCACGGCTCCGTCTTCAATGTATGCCGTTCCGCCTTCAACATTGATAATGTTGGAATATATTCTGTTGCCAGCAGCACTGCCGTCAAGAATTATATTCTTCACGGTTATCGTTCCGCCGGTTTCCACTTCTATCATACTAAAAGCTTCATTTTTAGCCGTTACCGTATGGCCGTTACCGTCAAGAGTGATGTTCTGTCCAGCTTTTACATCCATTGTAGGGACAGTTCTCCTGCCGTCAAGTTCGAAGAATCCCATCTCAATATCTTCATTCAGACTGATAACTGTACCGTCTCCGGACGCCACAACGGCTTCATACAAAGTATCATACTCTTCGCTGCTGCCGTCGGCATGTGTAACCGTTACCGCTTTCTGTGATTTAGCAACCTGGCTTTTTCCGGTTTCTTCACCGGCGTCATCTCCATCTTCCGATATGTACACGGTATCAAAAGCATTACCTGTCGCCTTAGACTTGCTGCTCTTTTGCAGTGCCTTTGTCTCCTCTCCAGGATTCTCCCCTTCCTGAGCAGAGCTCTCTTCCCCATTTTTGCTGTCAGTGATCTCTTCGGTCTTCTCGCCATCTTCCACTGTCAGACCTGCTTCATCCGTTTCTTCTTCGGATGTTGTCACCGTAGTAGTCTGCTGGTTTTCCTGGTTGTCGTCCTCGCCTGCTGCCGTTACTATTCCTCCATTCCCTACGACCAGACATCCTGCAAGAAGAAGCGCTGCCAGCTTCTTCATCTTCATTTTTTCCTCCTCCTTATTTTACATAACTTTTTCAGCAAAGCTGAAATAAACCACATAATTTACCTTATGTGGTAAAAAACAGGCATATTTACATAGACAACACCTGCATGATACAAGTATAAATCAGTATTTCTACAGTGTCAACAAAATGAATCTCTAATAATCCGATTTTTTTACACACAAAGAACCATTCCGGGTCAAAAAAGCGGAATGGATGTTTGTACTGCCCATTTTAGGGAAATGTATTTATTAGATTCCTTTTTCTCCTACTTTTTGCGGATGTTCACCGCAAAACCATACCTTCTTCTTACCACATAAGGTAAATTATGTGGTCACAAGACTAGTCCCAGCGCATCCATTTCCCGGATGTGTTCTCTCCCGGAAGTAATAAGATAGATCCGTGTTGTATTGATATTGCTGTGTCCCAGGATGTCCGCCAGCTTTGACAGATCTCTTCCCCTCTCATAGAAGCATCTGGCGAAGAGATGGCGGAGATTGTGAGGAAACACTTTTCCTTTCTCCACGTGAGCCTCCTCGCACAAGGCCTTCATCATCTTCCAGATGTTGGACCGGTCCAGGGGACGGTGGTTTTTGGTGACGAACACCGGGCCTTCCACAAGTTTCTCCTTCTGCAGATACCGGCACAGCAGCTTTTTCAACTTCCCGGCGATCAGGATCCTCCTGGTCTTCCCCTTCAGCTGGATCACTGCCTCGCCCCGGCGCACTGCGTCCACCGTGATATATTCCAGTTCCGAGATCCGGATCCCTGTGCCGCAGATCGTCTGGAGCAAGACCGAAAGTTTCCGGTTCCTCTGCCGCTCTGCTGTCTGGACCAGCTTCCGTTACTCCTGCTTCGTCAGCTCCCGCCCGCTGTCACAGTAGGCCTGCTTCTGGATCCGGATCTGGCGTACTTTCAGTTCCCCTTCCCCCAGATAATCAAAAAAGCCGTTCAGCGCCGCAATCTTCGTGTTGACGCTGGACGGCTGGTAGCGTTCCTGCAGCCTTTCCTTGTAGGCCAGCACCGCCTGCCTGGTCACCTCACCGGCGGCCATCTCCTTTAAGAAAACCTGGATATCCCGCCGGTACTGTTCCCTTGTGTTCCGCGCCCGCTCCTGTTCCTTCAGCTCTTCTAAGAAATCCTCCAGCCGGCGCTCCATTTCTTCTACCGTTATTCTTCTGATCCCCATGATCGTTCACCTCCATACTACAAGGATGTACATCACGGTTCTTTTTTATCCGATCCTGCCCTCATCCAGATATCCGGCCAGTTCTTTGGCATAGTAGGTGAGGTAGCTCTGGGCTCCGGCCCGGAATGCCGCCACCGCGGTCTCGCATACGATCTTGTCCTCCTGGATCCAGCCCTTCTGGGCAGCCGCCTTGATCATGGCGTACTCTCCGCTGACACTGTAGGCGGCCACCGGAAGCCTGGTCGCCTCACGGACTCTGGTGATCATGTCCAGATAGGCAAGGGCTGGCTTCACCATGATGATATCCGCTCCTTCTTCTTCATCCAGGAGCACCTCCCGGATCCCCTCCCTGCTGTTGTGATAATCCATCTGATAACTGCTCCGGTCGCCAAAGGAAGGCGCTGACTCTGCCGCGTCCCGGAAGGGCGCGTAGAAGCCGGAAGCGTATTTCACCGCATAGGACATGATCGGGGTATTCTCATATCCTTTTTCATCCAGCAGGGCGCGGATCGCCGCCACCCGCCCGTCCATCATGTCAGAGGGGGCCACCATATCGGCTCCTGCCTGCACCTGAGAGAGGGCGGTCTTCGCCAGCAGCCGGATGGTAGGGTCATTATCCACTTCCCGGCCGCGAAGCAATCCGCAGTGTCCGTGGGAGGTATACTCGCACAGACACACATCTGTAATATAGTAGAGCTCCGGAAACTGTCTTTTGGCTTCCCTGAGGGCCCGCTGGATGATCCCGTCCTGGGCGTAGGCCTGGCTGCCCTGCTCATCCTTCTCCCCGGGGATCCCAAAGAGCATCACCGAGGGAACCCCGGCCTTTGCCACCTGCTCCAGCTCCTCCGGCAGACGGTCCACACTGTACCGGTACTGCCCCGGCATGGAGGGGATCTCCTCCCGGATCTTCTCTCCTTCCCGCACAAACAGCGGATAGATGAGGGAGGCTTTGTCGATCCGCGTCTCCCGCACCATCCGGCGCAGAGGTTCTTTACTTCTCAATCTCCGTGGTCTCTTGATCATGATCTTCCTTTATCCTTTCTATCAATGCCGTCAGGCTTTCTATAGTTGCTTCTTCTGCGATCCGGCAGTCCAGGCCGTACTCCCTGGCTCTCCTGGCGGTCTCTGGCCCGATACAGGCGGCTTTGAGCCCCGTCAGGTTCTCCTGCCCTGCCATCCGGGCCAGCCCGTCGGCAGTGGAGGCGCTGGTCAGCACCACGCAGTCGATCCTTCCCTCCTCCAGTTCCTTCCTTATATCTATGGTCTGGGATCCGGGATACAGAGTCCGGTAAATAGGAATGTCATCCACCCTTGCCCCTGCCTCTTCCAGAAGAGGAATCAGTTCCGGATTCCCCCGCTCTGCTCTTGGCAGAAGGATCCGTTTCCCCCGGATGTCCTCCCCTGCCAGCGCTCTCCCCAGGGAGACGCCGTCATAGACCTGGGGCATAAGATCCGGGTAAATGCCCTTCTCCTCCAGAGCCTTCCCGGTTCCTTCCCCGATCACTGCGATCTGGATATGGCCCAGACGGCGGACGTCCGCTTTCCGCCGCTCCATATCTGCGAAAAAGATCCGGACTCCTGCCGGACTGGTAAATACCAGCCAGTCATAAGCCTCCAGATGGGAAATGCAGTCTAGGATCTTCTCATCTTTTTCCACGGGAACAAGCTCCACAGCCGGCGCCTCCAGCACCTGGGCCCCCAGGGTTCTCAGCCGGCTGGCCAGCGGTTCCATCCGCTCCCGGGGTCTGGCAAGCAAAAGCCGCATCCCCATAAGGGGCAGATCCTCATACCATCCAAGCTCTTCTGTCAGGGCACACACCTGGCCCACCAGGATCACCGCCGGCGGACGGATCCCGGCGGACGCTGCCCGCTCTGCCAGGTCTTCCAGGGTCCCCACCACCTTCCTCTGATCTGCGGTGGTCCCTTCCTGCAGGACGGCTGCCGGCGTCTCCGGCTTCATGCCTGCCCCAAGGAGCCCGGCCGTAATCTCCGGAAGCGCCGCCACTCCCATCAGGAATACCAGGGTCCCTTCCAGAGCGGCCAGCACCGGATAATCCAGCGCCTCTTCTCTTCCCTGCCGCTTGTGGGCTGTGATGATATGTACCGAGGAGGCGCAGTCTCTGTGGGTCACCGGGATCCCGTTATAAGCCGGCACCGCCAGGGCTGAAGTCACCCCCGGCACCACCTCAAAGGGGATCCCTTCCTTAGCCAGGACCATTGCTTCCTCGCCGCCCCGGCCAAAGAGAAAGGGGTCTCCCCCCTTCAGGCGGACCACCTTATTTCCCGCCCTGGCCTCTCTTACCAGGATCTCCTGGATCTCCTGCTGGGGGATGAGATGGCGTCCCGCCTGCTTCCCTACATTAATGAAGCGTTTCCCATCCCCGTACCGGGCAAGAAGGTCCGGGTTCACCAGATGGTCATAGACCACCACCTGGGCCTCCTTTAACACCTGTTCCCCTTTTACCGTGATAAGACCGGTATCTCCCGGGCCTGCGCCCACCAGCCATACCTTTCCTTCTGTCATCTTATTCTCCTTGTCTTCCCGCCGGCTCCTGCTGTCGGGAAGCAGCCTCTCTTAACGCTTCTGCCAGGGCAGCGCCCATCCCGGACGCCGCTTCCAGCACTTCTTTCCTGCTGCCGATCTGGTAGTTTCCGCTCTTCTCGTCATAGTAGAGTCCCCGAAGAAAGAGCGCCCCTTCTTTCACTTCCCCGTAGGCAGCTACCGGAGAGGAACATCCTCCTCCCAGGGCCCGGACAAATGCCCGTTCCTCCCGGGCGATCCGGCAGACAGCCGGATCTTCCAGCACCTGGATCAACTCCAGGTCTTCCTCTTCCCGCATGGTCACCGCCAGCGTTCCCTGACCTGCGGCCGGCAGCATTTCTTCTGGTTCAAAACACCGGAAGATCCGCTCCTCCAGCCCAAGCCTTCGAAGGCCTGCGGCCGCCAGGATCAGCGCGTCATATTCCCCCCTGTCCAGCTTCTCAAGCCGGGTTGGCACATTTCCCCGGATGTCCTTGAACCGAGCTTCCGGGAACAGCTTCTCTGCCTGCAGCTTACGCCGGAAGGAAGAGCAGCCGATCACTCCCCTGCCGTCCCAGGCTTCCTTCCCGGAAGGCAGCACCAGAGCGTCCCTTGGATCTTCCCGCTGCGAAAAGACCGCCAACCCAAGGCCCGGGGTGACTTCCATGGGCATATCCTTCAGGCTGTGGACCGCCAGGTCGATCTCTCCTTGCAGAAGGGCAAGATCCAGCTCCTTGATAAAGACCCCTTTGCCTCCCAGGCTATCAAGGGAAAGATCCTGGCGCCGGTCTCCGGTCGTCTCCATGGTCCGGATCTCCAGCTCGGTTTCCGGAAATCTTTCCTTAAGTCTCCTGGCCACAAGCTGGGTCTGAATCCTGGCAAGCCGGCTGGCGCGGCTTCCGATCACAAGTTTCTTTTTCATTCCTTTACTCCTTATCCAGGCTGTCCAGAGCCTGTTCCACTGCCTCCCTGGCTTTTCTCGCCTTCCTGTGACTTGCGCCGGAAGCGCAGATACCTGCCACCAGTTCCCCCCGCTTTACCACTGCCGGGAAGAAAAAGTCGCACAGTTCCTTCTTGTGGGCCACATTTACCAGGATCCCCCTGGCGCGGCACTCTCTGGCCACCGCTTCGTTGCAGGCCGGGTCGTCGGTGGCCGCAAGGGCCATCTGGATCTGGGGCAGTTCTTCATGGATCCCGGGGGCGTAAGTTCCCTGGATCCAGTGGATCCTGCCTTCCTCTGCCAGGGCCTCTAGTTCTTCTGTCACCTCCGGAGCGACAACCCAGATGTCCGGGGTGAAGGAAAGAAGGGTCTTAATGCGCCGCCAGGCGATCCGGCCGCCGCCCACCACCAGTGTCTTCTTTCCTGAAATATCAACAAATAACGGAAAATACGATCTGTCCATGTCTTTTTAAGCCTCCGTCTCATTTTCTTCTTTTGACCTATCCATCATATCATATCACCGGAAATGTGCAACTGATTTTCACCGGGAAACCGATTGACACTGCCCCGGTCTTCATATATGATAAGAGAAGATTGACTGTAGCGAGGTGCCTGCCCATGGCAGGGTAACAGACAAGTGGGTCAAAGTCCCACACGGTCCCGCCGCTGTAGAGGAAGAATGATGCTTCATAATGTCACTGGGAAACCGGGAAGGCGAAGCATCGTGATGACGCCTGAGTCAGAAGACCTACCCGTTGCAGACAGTTGACACGTGGCCGCGAAGGACGGTCAGGTGTTTTTTTCGTATGCTTTTGGCAGCCATCAATCTATGTTAAGGAGGAGTTCCCATGACTCAGAAACAAAAGAAACTTATCATCGCCCTTGCAGTCTTCGCCTCGGCAAACGCAGTAGTTCCGGCGGCAAACGCCATGCATATCATGGAAGGATACCTTCCGGCCACCTTCTGCGTCGCCTGGGGGATTTTATGTCTTCCCTTCCTTTTCGCAGGGTTTTTCTCCATCCAGAGGACCTTAAGAGAAAACCGCCGGGGGATCACCCTTCTTGCTATGTCCGGGGCTTTCATCTTCGTGATCTCTTCTCTGAAGATCCCCTCTCTGACCGGAAGCTGTTCCCACATGACCGGCGCCGGCCTGGGGGCCATCCTGTTCGGCCCCTTTCCTGTAGTTGTCCTGGGACTTATCGTCCTTCTCTTCCAGGCCCTTTTGCTGGCCCACGGCGGGATCACCACCTTGGGCGCCAATACCTTTTCCATGGCTGTGGCAGGTCCCCTTCTTGCCTGGGGGATCTACCGGGGATGCCAGAAGCTGCATGTGGACCGGAAGGTTTCCATCTTCCTGGCTGCCGCCCTGGGGGACCTTTTCACCTACTGTGTCACCAGCCTTCAGCTGGCTCTTGCTTACCCTTCCCAAATGGGAGGAGTGGGAGCCTCCATGGTAAAATTCCTGGTGGTCTTCGCCCCCACCCAGCTGCCCCTGGCAGTCATCGAAGGACTTCTCACCACCGCGACCCTGATCTTCCTTGAGTCCTTCGCCCTTCCGGAACTGCAGGCCATCGGATATAAGAAGGAGGTGTGATCCATGGATTCCAGAAATAAAAAGACGTTTATCGCCCTGATCCTGGCCGCCGTCCTGATCGCGGCCGTCCCGGTCATCGCCCTGAAGGACGCCAAGTTTGGCGGCTCAGATGATGCCGGAAGCGGCGTAGTGGAAGAGATCCACGATGACTACCAGCCCTGGTTTACCCCGGTATTGGAAACCTTTCTCCAGGGAGAGATCCCGGGAGAGCTGGAGAGCCTCCTCTTCTGCGTCCAGACCGGCATCGGTACCGGCGTGATCGCCTTCTTCGCCGGGCGGATGTATGAGCGGAAGAGGCTGGGAAAGGAGAAGGAGTCCCTATGATCCTGATCGACACGCTCAGCTACACTTCCCGGCTTCGCCAGGTAAACCCGGGAGAAAAGTTTGCCTTCTGCATGCTGACCCTGATCTTCTGTGTCGTCAGCCGCTCTCTTGCGGTGGCCGGCGTGGTCCTTGCCGCAACCGGATTTTTGACCGTCTGCCGGGGCGGGATCCCTCTCTCCCGGTATCTGAGCCTTCTTAGGATCCCTGCTGTCTTCCTCCTGCTTTGCAGCGCGGCGGTCATGGTCAATCTCTCCCGGACGACCCTGAATGCCTTCGCCCTTCCCATTGGCAGCTGGTACCTCACCGGAAGCGAAGAGGGGATCCTGGCAGGCTTTCGCCTTGCCCTGACAGCGCTCTCTGCCGTCTCCTGCCTGTATTTCCTGGCTCTTAGCACGCCTCCCCCGGATCTTCTCTACCTGGGGAAGAAGCTCCACGTCCCCGGCCTTATTCTGGAACTTATGTTGCTGATCTACCGGTATCTCTTCCTGCTTCTTTTTGCAGCCTCGGCCATCACTACCGCCCAGGAGTCCCGCCTGGGAAACCACAATCTGAGAGCGTCCCTTCGCTCCTTCTCCCAGATGGCCGGAACCGTGTTCCTTCTGGCCCTCCGGCGTTCCAACGCCCTCTATGACGCCATGGAATCCCGCTGCTATGACGGAGAGATCCGGGTTCTTTCCCTTCCCCGCAGGGCAAGGCCTGGAGAAGTGGCGCTGATCTTTTGCTTTGAACTTATCCTGCTGGCCCTTACTCTGGCTGCCAGACACTGACTTTGGAGGAACCTTTATGAATGACCTGTTGTTAAAAACAGAAAATCTCTGCTATACTTATGAAGGAAACACATCCCCTGCCCTTGATCACCTGGATCTCTCCATCCGCCGGGGAAAGCGGGTGGCCTGCATGGGAGCCAACGGCTCCGGGAAATCCACCTTCTTCCTGTGCTGCAACGGCATCCTGCGGCCGGATTCCGGCCGGATCCTTTTTGCCGGACAGCCCCTTGACTATTCCAGGAAGGGGCTTCTGTCTCTGCGAAGCCAGGTGGGGATCGTCTTCCAGGACCCGGATAACCAGCTGTTCTGTGCCAGTGTATTCCAGGAGATCTCTTTTGGACCTTTGAACCTTGGCCTTGACGAAGCCACAGTCCGTAAGCGGGTCAGCGCCGTTATGGACCGTCTTGGCATCACCCCTTACGCGGACCGGCCGGTCCATGCTCTAAGCGGAGGCCAAAAGAAGCTGGTGTCCATTGCGGATATCCTGGTGATGGAGCCTTCCCTCATCCTTCTGGATGAGCCGGCCGCCTCCCTGGATCCTCTCCACACCCGGATGGTCCGGGAGGTGATCGATGAGATCGCAGGGGAAGGAATCACCGTAGTCACCGCCACCCACGATGTAGATTACGCCTGGAGCTGGGCAGATGAGATACTGCTGCTGGAGGAAGGCCGGCTTCTGGCCTTTGGCTCTCCGGCAGAGGTCTTCTCCCGGGAAGATCTTCTCCACAGGGCAGGACTTACGGTTCCCCGGATCCTCCGGCTCTTTGGGACCCTGCAGCAGAAAGGGATCCTTCCCAGATCTCTTTCCTGCCCCAGAACATTTCAGGAACTGGAACGCTTCCTGTGATCAGAAAGGAGCACATCATGAATCAGAAAACCGGAATCCTTGCAGTAAGCTTCGGCACCAGCCACAACACCACCCGCGCCCGGACCATCCAGGCCATTGAGCAGGAGATCCAGGCCGCCTGGCCGGACATCCCTCTCTTCCGGGCCTGGACCAGCGGCATGATCCGAAAGAAACTGGCCCGGACCACCGGGGAGATCATCCCCGGGGTGAAAGAGGCCCTCGCCCAGATGGCAGAAGAAGGGATCACCCGGGTGGTCCTGCAGCCCACTCATGTGATCGACGGCATCGAGAACCAGAGGATGCAAGAAGACGCCGGCGCTTTCACCGGTGTTTTTCAACAGATCGCCTTTGGGCGGCCCCTCCTCTCCACTATGGAAGACCTTACAGAGGCCGCCGGGATCCTGGCGGATTCCTTTTATTTTCCCGATCCCGGGAAGCACCTGATCCTGATGGGCCATGGAAGCGCCCACTCTGCCAACCAGGTCTACCGCCAGCTGGAAACCTGTTTTCACAAGGCCGGGTATTCCCGGATCCATGTGGCCACTGTAGAGGCTTCCCCCACTCTTGCCGATGTGATAGAAAGGCTTCAGGGCGAGAACGTCACCCGGATCCATCTGGCGCCCCTGATGATCGTGGCCGGGGACCATGCGGTCAACGATATGGCAGGTGAGGAGCCGGATTCCTGGCAGTCTGTCCTCACCCGCTGCGGATATCCCGTCACCTGCCACCTGAAGGGACTGGGGGAATATCCAGAGATCCGCCGGATGTTCCTCTCCCACCTGGAGGAAGCACTGTCTGTTTTGAAAGGAGATTGATCTTATGTACGAACTGATCCAAATCCCGGATACCAACTGTTACTATATCCAAAGTCCTGCCAAGATCGGCCTGGTGAAGCTTGACGACTCCCGGGTCTGCCTCATTGACAGCGGCAGCGACAAGGATGCGGGACGCAAGGTCCGCCAGCACCTGGACGCCAACGGCTGGCAGCTTTCTGCCATCTACAACACCCACTCCAATGCGGACCATATCGGGGGGAACAAATATCTGCAGGGCCAGACCGGATGCCAGATCTACGCGCCCGGCATCGAGTGCGCCTTCACCCGGCGCCCCATCCTGGAGCCTTCCTTCCTGTACGGGGGCTATCCCTGCAAGGACCTGCGCCACAAATTTCTCCTGGCCCAGGAAAGCGACGCCCAGCCCCTGACCCCCGACGTGCTGCCGGAAGGGTTTGCACTTCTTCCCCTCCCCGGCCATTTCTTCGACATGGTTGGCTTTCGGACGCCGGATGATGTAGTATACCTTGCGGACTGTCTGTCCAGCAAAGAGACGCTGGAGAAATACCAGATCAGCTTCATCTATGACGTGGCCGCCTATCTTAAGACCCTGGAGATGGTACAGACCCTGGAGGCACGGATGTTCGTCCCCGCCCACGCGGAAGCCACCACGGACATCGCCCCTCTGGCCCGGTACAATATCCAGAAGGTGCAGGAGATCGCCCAGAAGATCCTGGATCTGTGCCGCGAGCCGCTGTGCTTCGAATCCCTGCTTCAGCAGCTGTTCGCCCACTACGGCCTTGCCATGAACTTTGAGCAGTACGTGCTGGTAGGCAGCACGGTGCGCTCCTATCTGGCCTGGCTGAAAGACGAGGGCCGTCTGCAGGCGGAATTTGACAACAACCTGCTGCTGTGGCGGCGGGCTTAAGCTTCCGGAGCGATTGAGAATATCAGGCAAAAAAAGAGGCAGAACCCGGCGGGGAAACCGTCAGGCGCTGCCTTTCTCTTTTGTCTTCCCGGGGAACTCTCCCCGCTTATTGGTCTTTGGGCTGTCTCAGGATCCAAAGAGCGATCAGGATGCCCACGATATAGAGGATATTTACCAGTACGGTGGGGTTGTCCTTCAGGAAACCAACCACTGCCACGATGGCGGCCAGCGATATGGTAAGCTGGAAGCCGGAGAAGATCCTCCGCTCCCGGACTTCCTTGGCCTCCCGGCGATGTTCCTCCTTCTCCTGCTCCATGGCAAGATATTTCAGCAGATCTTCTCCTTCCAGCTTGGAGATGATCTCCTCCTCCCGATAGAAATTGTCTTCCTCGTCCCCAAAGTGCAGACGTCTGCCCTGGAACGGCCGCCGGTTCTCCCCGGCCGGCTCCTGAGAAGCCTTGGGCTGGTCTGCCTCTTTAACGGGTTCGGTCTTCTCTTCCGGCTTGGGCTGCTCTTCCGGAACTGGCTCCTGGGCCGGCTGTTCCTCCGGCTCCTGGATCTTCTCTTCTGTATATTCCATTTCTTCTGCCATGGTACTCCCCTTTCGTGTGCTTACAGCCTATCGCTGTTCTTGTTCATAAACTTGTATTCCGCCACAGAACGGTCAAAAGTCTTGATATGGCCGTACAGCCACTGGATCACATTCTTGTTCACCTGCTCCACAAAAGCGTTGGAAGGACCTTCCTCTTCCTCCAGCATCTCATAGAGCTCCTTCACTACCTTGCGCAGCTTGTCATGCTCCTCTTTATGCTTCTCGATGCCCGGATAGTTGATGGACTCCTGCAGCTTCTCCTCCTCGCCAAAGTGGAACTCTGTATAATCGGCCAGATAATCCAGGGTCTTGACAGCCACCAGCTTGTCCTTGCTGGTCTCACAGCTGTCCAGCAGCTTGTTGATCTTGTCGATCAGTTCCTTGTGCTGTCCGTCGATCATCTCATTTCCTGTAACAAGACTGTCGTCAAATTCTGCTCTCATATTCGATTACCTCCTGTTTGATTCTCCATAGTTATGATAATTTTACCGCAAAACCTCCATAAAAGAAAGGTGAAAATAGAAAAAACCGAAAAGGGACAGGGTATTTTCAATCTGGGACGTGGTATTTTCGAAAATACTACGTCCCCAACAAAAGTGCGTTGCAGATGCAGGCCGCGATATTGCTGCCTCCTTTCCTTCCTCCCGCCACGATATAGGGGGTGTCCGCAAGGCTCTGGATCAGTTCTTTGGCGGGGAGTACGTTGACGAACCCCACCGGGGCAGCGATCACCAGACGGGGCCGGACTTTTCCTTCCCGGATCAGCTCATACAGCCGGATCAGCGCGGTGGGGGCGTTGCCGATGGCGAAGATCAGGTCTTCTTCCAGGGCGGCGGCCTTCTCCATACTCACTGCCGCCCGGGTGATCCCCCGCTCCTTCGCCTCCCGGGCCACGTTCGTATCGGCCATGAAGCAGTAAGCCTTCCCTCCCAGCTTCTCCAGACGCTTCTTGTTGAGGCCGGACCAGCCCATCCGGGTGTCGGTGACGATGGAGCAGCCTTCTCTTAAGGCCGCCACTCCCTGTTCCACCGCCCCTGGGGAAAATACCAGGTTTTTGGCGTAGTCAAAATCTGCGCTGGTGTGGATACAGCGCAGGATCACCGCCGCGTTTTCCTGAGGCAGCCGGATCCCCATGTCTTCCAGCTCCTCTCTGATGATCGCGAAACTCCTCGCCTCGATCTCTTCCGGCCGGATCTTCTCTATCTTCATGTAATTTCCCCTTTCTTCTCTAGATCCCCTGCTCCAGGATCTTATAAATCTGCTCCATGGGAAGGCTTTCCCTGATCCCTGCCGCCAGCCGGTCGTACTGCTGCTCCTTAAACTCCCGAAAGCTCCTGCCTTCTCTTCCTTCTCCCGCAGCCTGCAGGATCTCAGGAGAAATGCCTTTTTTCTCAGCCAGACAACGAATCAGGGCCTCTGTCACTTCCTCCCGGTCGAAAATGCCGTGCACATAGGTGCCGTACACATTTCCCTCCCAGGCGCCGTCCGCCTTCTCCTGGCCCGAGATCTGGTCCCGCACCCGGGTCAGGGCCTTTTCCTGTCCACTTTCCAGTCCCTCTGGATCCACTCTTGTCTTGCCCATATGGATCTCATAGCCTTCCAGTTCTCTGCCGGAAAGCCCTTTGAGCGCTCCCCCACAGGGACCAAAGACTCCCTGCACCCGGGTGCGGGTCTTCCTGCCGGTAAATGTGGTCTTAAGGGGGAGAAGCCCCAGCCCCCGCATGGAGCCGCCCGCCTCTACGCCCAACGGATCCTCCAGGGTTTCCCCCAGCATCTGATAGCCACCGCAGATGCCAAAAATCAGCGCGCCTCTGGCCTCCGCCTTCAGGATCTGGGCTTCCAGGCCGCTTTCTCTGAGCCAGGCCAGATCTTCCATGGTATTCTTGGATCCCGGCAGCAGGATGAGATCCGGCTGTCCCAGCCGGGCCGGATTCTTCACATAGCGAAGGGCGATCTCCGGACGATTCTCCAGAGTCAGGAAATCCGTGAAATTGGAGATCCTGGGCAGGCGGATCACCGCAATATCCAAAAGGCCGTCCCCCTCCTGCCGTTCCAGACGCCTGGCCAGGCTGTCCTCCTCCTCGATCTCCACGTCCAGGAAGGGCACCACGCCCAGCACCGGCACTTTGGCCCGCCGGGTAAGCTCCGCGACTCCCGGATCCAGGATGGTCTTGTCTCCCCGGAACTTATTGATGATCAGCCCCTTCACCATCTCCCGCTCTTCCGGCTCCAGAAGCTGCAACGTCCCCAGAAGCTGGGCGAACACGCCTCCCCGGTCAATGTCCCCGGCAAGGAGCACCGGGGATCGGGCCATCCGGGCCATCCCCATATTCACAATATCTCCTTCCCGCAGGTTGATCTCCGCCGGGCTTCCCGCCCCTTCCAGCACCAGGATGTCATAGGCCTCATCCAGCCTGGCAAGCGCCGCCTGGATCTGAGGGACCAGCTGCTTCTTATAGGCAAAATATTCCCGGGCGCTCATGGTGCCCAGCACCTGGCCGTTTACGATCACCTGGGATCCGGTGTCGCTGGCAGGCTTCAAAAGGATAGGGTTCATGTCCGCCGAGGGCTCCACCCCCGCGGCTTCCGCCTGGACCACCTGGGCCCGCCCCATCTCCCGGCCGTCTGCCGTGATAAAGGAATTCAGGGCCATATTCTGGGATTTAAATGGGGCCACCCGGTACCCGTCCTGCCGGAAGATCCGGCACAGTCCGGCGCACAGAAGGCTTTTCCCCGCCCCGGACATGGTTCCCTGTATCATGATCTTCTTAGCCATGCCATCAACCTCTCATTCTCTTCTTCTGTCCGCACCGCCACCCGGAAGAACCCATCCGGAAGCCCCCGGTAATTCCCGCAGTCCCGGATCAGGAATCCTGCCGCCAGGGCCTCCCTGTAAAGCCCCGGCCTTCCTCTGAAAAATACATAGTTTGCTCTGGAACCATAGACAGGAAACCCGCAGGCCTCCAGGCCTTCCCGGAGAAACGCCCTTCCCCGGGCCACCACTTTCCGGGATTCCTCCAGATATCCTTCTGCCTCCTGAAGGGCTGCCACGCCTGCGACCTGGGCGGGAAGGGACACATTCCAGGGCTGGAGCATCTCCTGCATCCGCTTCAAAAACTTCGGATCCCCGCAGAGGGCGTACCCCAGCCGCAGCCCCGGCATGGCAAAGCTTTTGGTAAATGCTTTCACCACCAGAAGCTCCGGGTACTCCCGGATCAGATTCCTTGCTTCATACTTCCCCGGATCCTCCAGGAAATCAATGAAACACTCATCCAGCACCAGCCTTGCCCCGCAGGTCCGGCACCGCTCCAGCGCCTCCTTCACAAATTCCCGCTCAAGAGGCCAGCCCGTAGGATTGTTGGGGCTGCACAGGAACACCAGATCCACCTCAGGATCGATCCGCTCCAGGAAATCTGCTCCTATCTCAAATTCCTGCTCTTCCCTAAGCTTATAGAACTCGGTCTGCCCTCCGGCCGCCACAAGGGCTCTTTCATACTCGGAAAAAGCTGGCGCCGTCACAAGCCCCTTCCTGGGCTTTTGCGCCCAGGCTGCCGCAAAGAAAAGCTCCGCCGCGCCGTTGCCGCACAGCACCGCTTCCGGCGGTACCTGCTCAAACTGCCCGATGGCCTTCCGCAGCTTCTCACAGCGCATATCCGGATAGCGGGCAATCTCCCCCAGGCTCTCCTCCAGCGCCTGGATCACGCCCTTGGGCGGGCCCAGCGGGTTGCTGTTCACGGAGAAATCCCTTACTTCCGGATGGCGGTAGATATCCCCGCCGTGGATCTGTTCGGTTGTCCCTTTCCTTTCTTCAGCTTTCCTCACTCCACACTACCTCCGTCTAAAACCAGATGATCAGCACAGTCGCCTTCAGCGCAAGAAACCCGGCCAGGGCCAGCGCCGCCGTCAGATACATCAGTTTCCCGGCCCGCCGGATATCCTCCGGCTCAATGGGCCGCACCGGATCCCCCAGGGTGGGTTTCCGGTGAAGTTTGCCAAAGTACCAGGCGTCCCCGGCAAGCTCCACTCCCAGAGCCCCTGCCATCACCGCCTCCGTCTGGCCTGCGTTGGGGCTTTTGTGACGCCTGCGGTCCCGGCGGTAGATCTTCCACGCCCGCCTTCCGCCTTTCCCCGTAAGAAATGCAGCTGCCAGCATGAACAGCGCCGACAGCCGGGCCGGCACATAATTCACCACATCGTCCAGCCGGGCCGCGGCCGTGCCAAAATACTGATACCGGTCATTGCGATAGCCGATCATAGAGTCCATGGTGTTCACCGATTTATAGAAAAATCCGCCGGCGGCGCCAAACAACATCAGGTAGAACAGGGGCGCCACCACCCCGTCGGAAGTATTTTCCGCCACGGTCTCCACCGCCGCTTTGACCACTCCTTCTTCCGTCAGGCTCTGGGTATCCCTTCCCACGATCCTGGAGACCGCCCGGCGGCCTTCCTCCACTCCCCCGGTCTCCAGCGCCTGGTACACCCGGTCGCTTTCCACCTGCAGGGAACGGGCGGCCAGAAGCTGATAACAGAAGAAGGTCTCCAGAAGAAGCCCCAGCGGGAAAAAGAGCCGGTAAGCCAGAAGAAGGATCCCCGCCGGGATCACAGTACTGACAAGGATCACCAGGACTGCCAGGATCCCTCCCCCCAGGCGCTCAAAAGGCTTCGTTCCGGGCAAAGATCTTCTGATAATTGGTTCCAGTCTCTCGATCAGCCGCCCCATAAGCCGCACCGGATGATACGGCCACACCGGATCCCCCAGCGCAAGGTCCAGAAGAAATCCGCCGGTCACAGGCAGCAGCATCTGCAAGTATAAGTTCATATCCTTCTCCATTTCTCACTTGATAATCATAAAAGTCTCCCCGGGGCCGGGCATACTCCTCCATAAGCGCCATGATGGTCCCCCCGTGGACCACCAGAGCCGCCCGGGTGACGTTCTCTTTCTCACACTGTCGCCGGACCTTCTCAAATCCCTCCAGCACCCGCTTCTTAAATTCTTCCCGGCTCTCCCCGCCGGGAGGGGCGTCCATGCCGCAGGAAGCAAACCACTGCTGGTAAGGGTTTTGCCTGATCAGTTCCTCAAACTTATGCCCTTCAAACTCCCCGAACCTGCACTCCGCAAGCTCCGGGATCACCACCGGCTCCTTCCTGGGATACAGGATAGCCCCGGTCTCCAGACAGCGCTTCAGAGGGCTTGCAAACACCCGGTCTGCCTCCGGCGCCCGGAGGCCCGAAATTTCCTGTCGCCCCTCCGGACAGAGAGGCTCATCCGTACTTCCTATATATCTTCGCTCCAGATTCCCCGCCGTCCTGCCGTGGCGGATCAGATAAAAGGTCCTCATCCCTTGATCTCCTTCCCAATCCCTAAGATCACCCGGTAAACCTTCCGGGAAGCCGCCGCCAGCCGGGTGCAGACCCTGCCGGTCTGTTCCCGCCAGTCCCGCTCAAAAGGATCCATCGGGACGATACCGCAGCCCACCTCGTCAGTCACCACCACAGCCTCCGGGTTTCGAAGGATCAGCCGCCCGGCCAGTTCCTCCAGCTCCTCTTCCTGTTTCCCTGCTTCCATGGCCCGGCGGATATACGCGTGAAAATGGTGGATCCCGGAACACCGGAAGAGATCCGCCTCCTCACACTCCCGTCCGTCCGCCCACACAAGGCCGGGAAACCGCTCATTGGCAAATGCCCTCTTCCCCTGACAGGCCCCTCCTGTGATCAGTATCATATCCTTCTCCTTCCCAGGCCGCTAAAAGACCTTCAAAACCACGTCCATGGCCACGGCTCCCGCCGCGATCCACAACTCGCACATCTGCAGGAAATACCCGGCAAGATCCCCGGTGATCCCGCCAAAATAGTTCCGGCTCATCCAATAATAGCGGGCAAAGCAGAGCCCGGCGCACAAAAGCGCCGCGACGCCGGTCATTCCCCCAAAAAGCCCCATTCCGGCTCCCAGAAGGATCAGATAGACAACCAGTATGCGCCGTACCGCCCGGTTCCCTGCCGCCTCCGCCAGCGCGGCCACCGTCCCCTCCTTCTTCGCCTTGGGGAAAGTAACCACAGAAAGACCGCTTAAGATCCGGGACAGCACAAATCCTGCTGCCGTCACCGCCGCTGTCCGCCAATGAAGCGCCCCATAGAGCCCCAGCATAGCGATCAGGTAAAGTCCGCAGGAGATCACGGCAAAGGCCCCGGTATGGGGATCCTTCAGGATCTCCAGCCTGCGTTCCCGGGGCGCACAGGCGCTCAAAGCGTCCCGGGTGTCCATAAACCCGTCCATATGGATGCCGCCGGTGATAAGAAATGGCACCAGCACCAGGGCCCCGCTCCAGAAGAGATCACTCTCCAGGACGCCTCTTACGAGGGCCCATTCCCGCAGCTGCCACACACCCAGGAAAACGCCTCCCACCACAGCTCCCACCCAGGGGAAGAAGACCATAGCATAAGTCTGGTTCTCCTCATTCCACCGGCTTTCCGGCATGGGGATCCGGCTGTACATGGAAAATGCGATCTTAAAACCATTCCACAATTTCTTCATCTTACTTCACCACCACCGGGATCCCGTAGACCACTTCCGTCACCTGATCCGCCATACAGGCGGCTTCCCGGTTCAATTCTCCCAACAGTTCCTGATAGACCCGGATGTCTTCTCCATACTCCGCGCCGTCTGAGAAGATCTCATTGGTAACGATGGCCAGGACCTCTGCCTGGCCGGCCACACGGCGCAGGCCTCTTAAGATCTTCTGCTTCACCAGCTCCCGGTCTCTTACCCTTCCGTCCTCCTCATAGAGCTCATTTGCCGCAAGGTTAGAGAGACACTCCAGCAGGACCCCGCTTCCTGCGGGGATCTTAAGATTCTCCAGGTCTTCCGGGCATTCCACCGTCTGGAATCCCCGCCCTGCCCGCTGCCGCCGGTGCCGGAGGATGCGCTTTTGGGCCTCCTCCCCTCCGGGCCGCATGGTTGCGATATAAACGAGAGGCTTCCCCTTCGCTTCCCCGGCGATCCAGGATTCCCCCCAGGCGGATTTGCCGCTTCCGCTGCCCCCTGTGATCAAATGTATCTTCATTTATGTAAGCTCCTGATATTCTTCAATCTGATTTTCAGAAAAGGTACTCATGCTCCGGTACACTTCCTCGGCCATCAAAAGAGCGGGAAGATAGAGAAGGGCTCCGGTCCCCTCCCCCAGACAGAGCCCGCAGTCCAGGGCCGCTTCCAGTTCAAGCTCCGCAAGGATGGCCCTCATCCCAGGCTCCTTCGACACGTGGGAGGCGATCAGGTACTCCCGGACGGTGGGACACAGACGCACCGCCGCCAGGGCCGCCGCCCCGGAGATAAACCCGTCCAGCACCACAGGGATCCCATAGACTGCTCCTCCCAGGCAGACTCCTGCAAGCCCTGCCAGGTCGAACCCTCCCACTTTGGCCAGCACGTCCAGACTGTCGGAAGGATCGGGCCGGTTCCTGCGGATGGCCTCCCGGATCACCTGGATCTTCCGCTCCAGGCCCTGGCTTGTAAGCCCTGCGCCCCGCCCGGTCATCTCCTGGATCTCCCGGCCAAGGAGCAGACTGGATACGGCGCTGGAGGTGGTGGTGTTGCCGATCCCCATCTCCCCCACCGCCAGCAGGTCATATCCTTCTTCTTTCTTCTCTTTTGCCAGCCGGATCCCAGTGAGCACCGCCTGAAGGGCCTGCTCCCGGGTCATGGCCGGCTCCTTCGCCATATTCCGGGTTCCGTAAGCCACCTTGTAGTCCGGCACCTGGGTATCCGCCGCCATGCCCATATCGATGGGGAAAAGATCCACCCCCGCCTTTTTTGCCATGATGGCGGCGCTGGTATTACCGGTAAGGAAATTCTCCGCCACAATGGCCGTCACTTCCTGCCCGGTCTGGGTCACCCCTTCTTCCACCACCCCGTTGTCGGCGCACAGCACCAGAAGGGCCTTCTTCTCCAGCCGGACCGCCGCCGTCCTCTGGATCCCGGCGATACGGATGATGTCCCGCTCCAGCTTCCCCAGGCTGTGGAGAGGCTTGGCGATGGAATCCCAGCGGCGGGAGGCCTCTTCTTTTGCCGCCCCGTCCCCGGGCCGGATCATCTTCAACAGCCTCTGTAATTCTTCTTCCTGTCTTGTCGCCTTCATTTATCCCTTCTCCTTTGCATATCTCCGGCAGGCCTCCAGGAATGCCTCCCCAATCTGGGGATTCCCCCGGTAGTGAAAATGAGGATAGCCTGCCAGCAACGTCTTCGCACTGACCATACAGGGCCACTGTCTCCCGGACACGGGCTTTTGGGCAATAAATCCCTCCCCGCATCTGGACGAATCGTAGTAGTGGAACTCATGAGCCCTGAGAGGGGCTGTAAGAGGCTCCCCAAACAACCTTCCTCCTGTCAGCTCCACATAGCCAAACCGCCGGGAACCGGCAGGGAAACTCTCTCCTTCCAGGACCCCTGCCATAGCGTAACTTCCCTCTGCCGTCCGCAGCCGTTCCTGCAGATACTGGAATCCGCCGCATTCCGCCACACAGGGAAGGCCGCCACGGACTGCTTCCCCAAGCTCCCGGCGAAGGGTCTCATTTGCCTCCAGCTGACTGCCCCAGAGCTCGGGATAGCCGCCATAGAGCACCAGCCCCTGCACCCCTTCCGGGAAATGAGAGTCGTGAAGGGGGGAGAAAAACACCAGCTCCCCGCCTCTTTTCTCCAGGAAATCCAGGTTGTCCCGATAGCAGAAGCAGAACGCCTCATCCCGGGCCACGGCGATCCGCACCGGAGCTCCTTCTTCCCTGCCTGTGGCAGGTTCTCCCAGGTCGTCTGCCGTCTCTGCCAGTTCCAGGAGCCCCTCCACATCCACCGTCTCTTCCAGGCGCTCTCCCAGCACTTCCAGACGTTCCTTCCACCCCGGCGCCTCCCAGGGAAGCTTCAGGCCCAGATGGCGGCTCTCCAGGATTCCTTCCGGAAGGACCGGCAGATAGCCAAACACCCTAAGATCTGTCTCCTCTTCCACCAGCTTCTTCATCTGGGGATACATGCCCGGGCTCATCCGGTTGAAGATCACCCCCCGGATCTGGCTTTCTTCCCGGAACTCCCGGAATCCCCGGATCAGAGGCAGAAGCGACAGGCTGGCTCCCCGGGCGTCCACCACCAGCACCGCCGGGGTGCCGGTGATCCGGGCAATGTCATAGGTACTGGCCTCTTCTTTCATTCCTCCCAGGCCGTCATAGTAACCCATAACCCCTTCCAGCACCGCGATCTCACAATTTCCCGCCCGCTCAGCAAGAAGAGCGCGCACCTGATCTGGTGTACAGAGGAAACTGTCCAGGTTGTCGCTGTCTATTCCAAGAGCCTCCCGGTGGAACAGGGGATCGATGTAGTCCGGACCGCATTTGAAGGAGACTGCCTGTTTCTTTCTTTTCTGCAGAGTCTTTAGAAGGGCGCAGGTGATCAGCGTCTTCCCGGACCCGCTTCTTGCCGCTCCGATCAGGAGCCTTGGGACTCTTCCCATGTTCCGCCTCCTCCTGTCATACTGATGATATAGATAGGGTTCTGGCCCTCCATCAGGTGGTAAGCTCCCGCCCTTCTGGCCCTGGACACGCTAAGCTGCACCACTTCTTCCTCCTGAAGGTTCCATTTCTTCATGCAGGCTACAGCCTCCGCCACCGTCTCCAGGGTGACGGCGTTGAGCACCACCCTGGCCTTGGGATTTTTGGCAAAGACAGCCTCCAGGATCTCCGGAAGCTTTCCCCCGCTCCCTCCGATGAACACTCCGTCAGGAGCGGGCAGACCGTCAAGCGCCTCCGGCGCCTCCCCCGGCACCACCGTCACATTGTCTGTGCCAAACCGGCGGGCATTCTCCCGGATCAGATCCAGAGCCTCCCTCTTCCGCTCGATGGCATAGACCTGCCCCTGCCAGGCCGCAAGGGCCGCTTCCACCGCCACAGACCCGGTGCCTGCCCCGATGTCATAGATCACCCAGTCCCTGCCGGGCCGCAGCTTGGCAAGGCTTACGCTTCGCACTTCCTCCTTGGTCATGGGAACTTCTCCCCGCAGGAAAGTCCCGTCCGGGCGTCCCGGGACTGCCGGTCCCTTTCCCCCCTGGGGATTCTCAAGATAGATGAGAGCCAGTCCGTCTCCGTCGTATTTCCTTAACATGTTTCCGTCTCCCCGGAGGATCTTCTCCTCCGGATAGGAAAGCCTGGTTCCCACTACCGCCCGGATCCCCCCAAGTCCAAACTCCACAAGAAGGCTTCCCAGCTTCTTTACATCCTCCCTGCTTCCTGCCAGGATCATGGTCTTCTGGTTCTCCCGGATCAGGGAGATGGGAGAACACTTTCTCCCGTGGATACTGGCAAAGGCCACATCCTCCCAGGGGATCCCCATCCGGGCAGCGAACACCACGGCGCTTGCCACTCCCGGCACCAGCCGCACCTGGATCCTTGGATCTTCCCCAAGCGCCTTCTCCAGCCTTCTGGCGCCGCTGTAGAAGCCGATATCCCCGGAGAGGGCCACTGTCACCTGCTCCTCCTCCGGATGAGCGTGGATACAGGAGAGGATCTCCCCGGGATCATAGGCTGCATAGGTTTTCTGTCCCGGAACTGCCGCCGCCTTTAACATCCGCTCTGCGCCGATGAGAAGTCCCGCGCTCCTGCAGGCTTCCCACGCCTCCCGGGTAAATCCTTCCTCCCCGCCAGGACCGATGCCTGCCACCGTCACCTGCCAGTGGGGCACAAGGCCCAGTTCTTCTGTGAGAAGGCTGCAGATCTCTTCCCAGGAGTATCCGGTCTCTTCTTCCGGCTTTTCTATCACCACAAGGCCAGCCCCAGCCTCAAGGGCCGCCGCCTGCTTTTCCGGATAGCCGCCGGTCCTCCCGGAAGCCTTGGTCACCATCCATTGGATGTGATACTGGCGCAGCAGCGCCACATTCAGTTCCTGAGAGAAAGGCCCCTGCATGGCCAGGATATGGTCCCCCCCGATCCCTGCCCTCCGGCAGGCCTCCAGGCTCTCCGGAGCGGGCAGCACCCGAACATACACCCGCTCTTCATATCCGGGGATCTTCTGATATTCCGCCAGATCCTTGCTTCCTGTGGTCACCAGGATCTTCCCCTCCGTCCGGCTTAAGAACTCTGCCGCCTCCCGGACAGAAGCCACACTCTTTTCCTTCCCGTCCCCCTCTATCTCCCGCAGAAGGCGTAAACAGGGAACCTGACAGGTTTCACAGGCCTTCCGGATATTTTCCGTCACTTCCCGAGCGTAGGGGTGGGTGGCGTCGATCACATACCCGGGGGCAAACTCCCGGATCCAGGCTGCCATCTCCCCCGCTTCCATCCGCCGGGCAGAGACTGTCAGCCCTTTTCCCTCCAGCTCTTTTTTGTCCTTCTCCAGCAGCATTTCCCCGTATCCGGTAGCTACGCACACGTGCACCCGGACTCCGGCGGCCGCCAGATACCCTGCGGCCCTGCGGCCTTCCGTAGTCCCGCCGAAGATCAGGATCTTCACTGCTTCCTGCTGCTTCTTCATAACGCTCCTCCCTTATGGTCTTCCCCGGTACGGTATCCTCTGGGGGTCACCATCCGTCCTCCTATATTCCGGGTCTGGCTGCTGCCCACAAATACCGTGGTAAACATATCTGCCTGGGTATTCTTAAGTTCCTCCAGGGAGAGAAGCCGGATCTCCTCTCCTTCCCGCCCGATGTTCCTGGCCAGGCCGCAGAGAGTCTCCGGCGACCGGTACCGCAGCAGGATCCGGCAGGCCCGGGCCAGATGGTCTTTGCGCGTCCGGCTGGCAGGATTGTAGAGACAAAGGACAAAATCCGCCTCCGCCGCGGCTTCAAGCCGCTTCTCGATCACCTCCCAGGGCGTCAGAAGGTCGCTCAGACTGATCACGCAGAAATCATGGCCCAGAGGCGCGCCAAGAAGCGCGCTTCCCCCAAGGGCCGCCGTCACCCCCGGGATTACCTGGATCTCCACCCTGGGATAATCCCGGCCCACCTCGTACATCAGCCCGGCCATCCCGTAGACCCCTGGGTCGCCGCTGCAGACCATGGCAGTCTTTCTCCCTTTTTCCGCCTCTTCAAAGGCCATCCGGCAGCGGGCTTCTTCTTTCCGCATAGGCGTAGACAGATAGATTTTCTTCGGGAAGGATTCCCGCAGAAGATCCAGATATACCGTATACCCCACGATCACCTGGCACTCCTCCAGGCAGCGGCGGGCCTCCCCTGTCATCTGTTCCGGCCCTCCCGGACCGATGCCGATCACCCATATCTTAGCCAAAGTCCACCCTCCATTTCTCCTCCGCAGCCGCCACCGTCACCGGACCCAAAGCCCGTTTGGGCAGGATCAGCTTTCCGCCCTTCCCGGCGCACAAAAAAGCGCTGCGCTCACATACATTGTCCACGCCTGTCACCTGCTCCACAAAGGCGGAAGCGGTGAAGGCTCCCTGCAAAGATTTTAGCTCTTCCCCCTCATAAGCCTGAAGGGCGATCCCCCGGCTCCTGCAGTACGCCACAAGTCCCGGCTCCTTTTCCTTCTGCCGGATGGTGGCCGCCGCACGCACGCTCTGGGGCCAGATCCCGGCTTCTTCAAGGGCCGTCTCCACTGCCAGGGCGATCTCTTCTTCCGATACACCCTTCCGGCAGCCGATGCCCAGGATCACCCGGCGGGGGATCAGACAGAGAATCGTCTCCTCCCCGGACGGTTTCCGAATTCCCAGGGAGATGTGAGGCCCCGCTCCTTTCCCGTCCCCTGGGAAAAGGGAAACTTCCGGAGGCAGTTCTCCTTCCAGCTGACCGTTTCCCTCCTGCAACTTAAGAGTCACCGGCTCTTCCCCAAGGATCCGGGCAGAAATCTTTTTCGCCCCTTCCAGGTCCTGGATGAAAAGCCCGTTCTTCGCCGCGAACACATCCACCGCCCACTTCCCGTTGATATCCGTGGCTGTGGTCAGCACCGGCTCCATTCCAAGCTGTTTCCCCAGAAGGCAGGCCAGGGCATTGGCCCCTCCCAGATGGCCGGACAGAAGGGGAATGCAGTAACGCCCCGCCTCGTCCACCGCCAGCACCGCCGGATCTTCTGCCTTGGACTTCACAAAGGGAGCCACAGCCCGCACCGCGATCCCTGCGGCCCCCACGAAGATGATCCCCTGAGCCTCGCTAAACTGGCGTCCGGTCCAGGCAGAAAGGGATTCCTTAAGGGACTCCGGATCGCGGCTGTTTTTCACTGCCGCCTCCGCCTCAAACCCTTCTTCCTTAAGCACAGAGGAAATGCGCCTGGCCAGCGCTTTCCCCCGGCTGGTAAAACTAATGATCCTGATCTTCATCATTTCTTCCCCTCCGGTATCCGGTGGTAAACTCCGGATCATAGAGCCTGGATCTCTGGTAGTTTTGGTGCGCCACCACCTCTCCCACGATGATCAGCGCGGTTTTGCTGATCCCGTGCGCCTCCCCGGTCTGGGCCAGCGTCCCCACCGTACAGGGATAACAGGCCTCCTCCGGCCAGCTTGCCTTGTAGACAATGGCCGCAGGGGTATCCGGCTCATATCCTCCTGCCAGCAGTTCCAGGGTCAGTTCCTGCAGAAGTCCTGCGCTTAAGAACAATACCATGGTGGCCTGATGAACTGCGAATGCTGCCACCTGTTCCCGCTCCGGGACTGGTGTTCTTCCTTCCATACGAGTGATCACCACACTCTGGGACAGGCCGGGCAGGGTGTACTCCAGGTTCAGGGCAGCCGCTGCCGCGCCAAAGGAACTGACCCCCGGACAGGACTCATAGGGAATGCCCCGCTCCTCCAGCCGGTCCATCTGCTCCCGCACCGCGCCGTAGAGACTGGGATCTCCGGTGTGGAGCCGGACTGTATCCAGCCCTTTTTCCTGGGCTTTCTCCATCACTTCCAGCACCTCTTCCAGAGTCATATGTGCACTATTATATATCTTACAACATTTTTTTGTTTCTTTTAAAAGTTCTGGATTTACAAGAGACCCTGCGTAGATCACCACATCCGCCTGCCTTAAAAGCCGCTGCCCCCGGACTGTGATCAGATCTTCCGCCCCCGGTCCTGCCCCTACAAAATGAATCATTGTCCTTCTCCTTCTTTTACAAAGATCAGTGTATAGTAGCCTGCGTCTTCCCGAAGTTCTTCTGCTCCCCGGAAGAAACGCTCCCCAGGCATGCCGCAGTTTTCCACCCCCATGATCCGGGCGCCCCGAGCCTCCTCTTCCTTCAGGATCTCCCGCACCGCAGCCGCCTGCCTTCCTGCTTTCATCAGGATCTTAGTCCCGGGCAGTTTCATCGCTTCCCGGATCTGATAGGAAGCAGGGATCACATGGATCTGCTCCGCCTTCTCCCCCAGGGTCAGATCCAGCCGGGCCGCCGCCGCGCAAAAAGACGGGATCCCGCTTATGATCCGGGCCTCATAGCCCCGCTTTTGAAGCCGCCTGTGGAGATAGAAATACGTAGAGTAAACGCAAGGGTCCCCCAGGGTCAGGAAGGCTACGTCCCTGCCCTCTTCAAGAATCGCCGCCAGCCTCTCTTCCGCTTCCCGGTGGCTTCGTTCCAACACCTCCCGGTCTTTGGTCATGGGCATCTCAATCCCTGCCCGCTCCTTCTCCTCAAGAAAAGGACAGGCCGCAGCCGCGATCCGGTAAGCCACGGTCTCCTCCGGGATCCGGCCCGGCGCCGCGATCACCGGACACTGCTCCAAAGTCCGGTATGCCTTAAGAGTGAGAAGTTCCGGATCCCCCGGCCCTACCCCCACGCCATAGAGTACGCCTCTCTTGTTCATATCTGCCTCCCGCTTTCCTTCCTGTCCTGTAAATACTGTTCCAAAAGGATTTCTGCCTGGCTGCTCTGCCCCAGGATCCCATACTGGCTGGAAAAAAGGATCACACCTGCCGGGATCTCTTCTCCCACTCTGCGGCGGATCTGTTCCTGTGCCCGGGCCGCCGCCTCGCAGCCCAGAAGCTCCCGCTCCTTAGGAGTGCATTTCCCAAGGGCCTCTTCCGTGGTCACGCTGTCAAGGATGGCCAGGGCTTTCTCCTCCCCAAGGTGACAACGAAGCGCCACCGCCGCCAGAAGTTCCATCCGGCAGTCCGCCTGCCGGGAATGGGTGTCCATGATCCCTCCCGCCACCTTGATCAGTTTCCCGATATGCCCTGCCAGGATCAGGCCTTTGCAGCCCTCTTCCCGGGCCATATCCAAAGCCTCGCCGATATAGTTGCTGCATTTTACCGCCTCAGACGGCTGTATGCCGTAGTTCTCTTCCAGGAAATCCAGCCCGTAATTGCCGGGGGCAAGGATCAGGAAGGCCGCTCCCGCCGCCCGCTTTACCCGAATGTCAAGCCGGATGGTCTCGATCAGCGCCTGCCGGCTCATAGGCTCCACGATCCCGGTAGTGCCAAGAATGGAAAGCCCTCCCTCAATGCCAAGCCGGGGGTTAAAGGTTTTCTCTGCCAGCCGCTCCCCTTCCGGGATGGAGATACAGATCACAAGTCCTCCCTCATATCCGGCTTCCTCACAGGCGGCTTCCGCCTCTCCCAGGATCATCCGCCGGGGCACCTGATTGATGGCCGGGCTTCCCACCGGCTGTTCCAGCCCCGGCCTGGTCACCCGCCCGACGCCTGCGCCCCCCTCCAGGACTATTCCCGGGTTCCCGGTCCTCCTGACCGTTGTATAGATAAGGATCCCGTTGGTCACATCCGGGTCGTCCCCGCTGTCCTTGCGGACAGCACAGGTGACCTGAAGAGGAAGCCTTCCGCCTTCCTCCGGCCACCGGACATCTGTATCTTCAACAGGAAGTGTAAGATGGCTGCCTCCAGGCAGCTCCACCGTCACATTCCCGGGGTCTTCCGCCCCTTTGCCCCCAAACAGCAGCTTAAGCGCGGCCCTGGCCGCCGCCTGGGCGCAGGTTCCGGTAGTGTATCCCCTGGCCAGTTCCTTTCCCGGCATATCCTTCCTCCTTCTCTGTCTGCTCCATCAGAAATATCTATATATAAACATCCATATAATAAAGAAAAGAGACTGCCAGCGGCAATCTCTCCTAATACACAGCTCAAAGACAGACCAGTCCCCCGGTCCTCTCCTTATGTATCCTCTTGCCCTCACCGTAAGATCATACCCCAGCTACCGGCAGGTATCCTGGCTTGGAACTCAAACCTACTACCTGCCCTTCCCGCCCCGCAGGGCAGTGGTACACAGGGTTCGTCCTTCCATACAGTAGAGTGAGCTGCCGCGGCCTCGCACCGCGTTCCCTTTTCATCTGCACACGGCAGAACCGGTATGGTAATATTCTAGCTGGTTCCCCCTAAAGTGTCAATTGGGGACAGGGTATTTTCAATCTGGGACGTGGTATTTTTAAAAATACCACGTCCCCACCTGAAATTATTCCGCGATATCCGCCATCTGGAACCGGATCACTTTGCCCAGATCTGCAAGGCTTACCTCTACCTGATACCCGATCTTCCCGGCGCTGAACATGATCCGGTCATACTTCCCGGCGCTCTCATCGATGGTGGTGACAAACTGTTTCTTCATCCCGATGGGCGAACACCCGCCGTGGACATATCCGGTCAGCGGAAGAAGTTCTTTGGACTTGATCATCTCGATACTCTTCTCTCCCACACTCTGGGCCGCCTTCTTCAGGTTCAGCTCTTTGCTCACCGGCACCACGAATACATAGTGCTCCTTTGATTTTCCCACTGTCACCAGCGTCTTAAACGCCCGGTCAGGATCTTCTCCCAGAACCCGGGCCACGTCCAGGCCGCTGATTGCCCCGGTCTCCAGATAGTTGTGGCTTTCATAGGGGATCTTCTTCTGTTCCAGCACCCGCATCACATTGGTTTTCTCCTGATTCTTTCCCATAATCTCAAATGCCTCCTAAAGAACCTTTCTGGCTTTCATATAGCATGCAATATTCTTTTTCTCCAGTTTCTTCATCAATTCCTTCTGAACAAATCCGGAATCCTTCCCTGAGGTAAAACGCCCTGGCCCGCCGGTTCTTCTGGTAGACATGCAGGCGCAGCCTCTCCCGGGATTGCTTCGCATCCTTCAGAAGCGCCCTGCCGATCCCCCGGCTCCGGCACTCCTTCCGGACGAAGATCCCTTCGATCTCCTCCCCGTTTCTTCCCAGGAACCCCAGGATCTTCCCCTCTTCTTCATATACCCGGACCTTCGCCAGGGGAAGCTCCTCCCGGACAAAATCCAGATTTCCCTCCCAATAAGAAGCAGGGATAAAATCATGGGCCTCCAGATTGGCCGAAAGCCAGATCTGGGACACTTCTTTTATTTCTTCGCTCTTCATATCTCGGATCATAACTTCTTCCCTCCCCTGGTTCCTGCACCTCATTCTATCCTCCCTTCCAGAGACTGTCAACCTGACCCGCAAATTCTGCAAATTCCACCAGTTCCGAATTGAAAACCCTGCCTTTTTGGATTAAAATAGAACCAGTTAATCCAGGCGGGGGGATCACACTTATGAAACCAGTATGGGAAACACGAAGGAAACGGATCTTTGAGATCATCGAGGTGGGCACAAGATATGACTATGCCAGCCGGATCTATGATTTTTTCAATGCTTTCTGCATCATCTTAAATCTCAGTGTCTGCACCATGTACACCTTTGACAACATGCGAAATGCCTACGGCGCTCTGCTTATCACCCTGGAAGAGACGACGGTGGCTCTTTTCCTGGTGGACTATGTCCTCAGGGTCTGGACCGCCAAATATCTCTATCCTTCTGTAAGCCAGCCCAGGGCCATCCTGAAATACATGTTTTCATTCACCGGCATCGTGGACCTACTGTCCTTCCTGCCCCATTACCTGCCCTTTTTCTTTCCGGCAGGCGCCATCGCCTTCCGGATGTTCCGGATCATCCGGATCTTCCGCCTGTTCCGCATCAACGCCTATTACGACGCCTTAAATGTGATCACGGAAGTTATCGTCAGCAAGAAACAGCAGCTGTTTTCTTCTGTCTTCATCATCATTATGCTGATGCTGGGGTCCAGCCTGTGCATGTACAGCCTGGAACACGAAGCCCAGCCGGAAGTGTTCGCCAACGCCTTCTCCGGCATCTGGTGGGCTGCTTCCACCCTGCTCACCGTAGGATACGGGGACATTTATCCGGTTACCATCCTGGGAAAACTGTTCGGCATCTTCATCGCCTTCCTGGGCGTAGGTATCGTGGCCATCCCCACCGGTATCATTTCCGCCGGATTCGTCGACCAGTACTCCCGCATCAAACGGATGAGCGAGTACGGACAGGAATCCGCCATTCATTTCATCAAGATCCATCTGACTCCCCATGACTCCTGGGTAAATCACACCATCTCCCAGCTACAGCTTCCCGACCGGGTGATCGTGGCCGCCATCCTGCGGAACCACCGGCTTTTGGTTCCCCGGGGAAATATGGCGCTGCAGGCCGGGGACGACATGGTGCTGGGCGCGGAATCCTTCCACGACGACGGCGAGCATATCCGGCTTAAGGAGATGGTCCTGCAGAAAAACCATCCCTGGATCGGACAGCGCATCCAGGAACTGGAGATCTCCCGCCAGTCCATCATCGTGCTGGTCCGCCGCAACAAGCGGGTGCTGATCCCCAACGGGAACATGATCCTGCGGGAGGCAGACACTGTGGTCCTCTATACCCAGACCCATGTGACAGACGCAACGGAGATCGAGCTGTAAATCATTGGACTTTCTCCCCCTTTCCCCGTATAAATAGGAACGGTTATACTATTTCCAAATCTGAAATCAGAAAGGACTTTCCATACATGAGACAATTACTTCGCTATCTGAAACCACATCCGGTCATCACCGTGCTGGCCCCTCTTTTTAAAATGCTGGAGGCCACTTTCGAGCTCTTCGTTCCCCTGGTGGTGGCTCAGATGATCGACGTGGGCATCAACGGAAACGACGGCCCCTACCTGTGGAAAATGGGAGGGCTTTTGATCCTCCTTGGCGTAGTGGGTTTTTCCTTCTCCCTCACCGCCCAGTACTTCGCGGCCAAATCCGCGGTCAGCGCGGGAACCGCCATCCGCAGCGACCTGTTCGCCCACATCAACACCTTCTCCTACCAGGAGATCGACGCCATCGGCACTTCCACCCTGATCAACCGGATGACCAACGACGTGAACCAGGTACAGAACGGCATCAACATGTTCCTGCGGCTGTTCCTGCGCTCCCCCTTCGTAGTCTTCGGCGCCATGATCATGGCCTTCACCGTAGATGTCCGGGCTGCCCTTCCCTTCGCGGTCACCATCCCGGTGCTCCTGGTGGTGGTCTTCGCCATCCTGCTTTTCTCCATGCCCCTCTATAAGAAGGTGCAGCGGCAGCTGGATCAGGTGCTTCTGACCACCAGGGAAAATCTGCTGGGGATCCGGGTGGTGCGGGCCTTTGGCCGGCAGCGCCAGGAGCGGGAGAGGTTCCGCCAGGAGACAGACGCCCTCTATGGGAAACAGATCTTCGTAGGGAAGATCTCCGCCCTCTTAAATCCCCTTACCTATGTGATCATCAACCTTGGCATCATCGCCGTCCTGTATTTCGGCGGACGCCAGGTGGATACCGGAAGCCTGACCCAGGGCCAGGTGATCGCTCTTATCAACTATATGTCCCAGATCCTGACAGAACTGGTGAAACTGGCCAACCTGATCATCCTGCTCTCAAGGGCTCTGGCAAGCCTGGGCCGGATCAATGTGATCTTCGGCGTTACCTCCTCCATCCCGGAGGAAGGCGCAGACGTTCCAGAGTCCGCCTCTTCTCAGTCTCCCGCTCTTTCCTTTGAGCATGTAGGCTTCACCTATGAAGGAGCCTCCAGCGAGACGCTCCGGGATATCAGCTTCTCCCTGCAGCCCGGCGAGACCCTTGGCATCATCGGCGGAACCGGCTCAGGGAAATCCACGCTGGCCAACCTGATCCCCCGATTCTATGATTGTACCTCCGGAACCATCCGCCTGTTTGGCCGGGACATCAAGACTCTGCGCCCCGCCTCCATCCACAGACGGATCGGCGTAGTGCCCCAGAAGGCAGTCGTCTTCTCCGGCTCCCTGCGGGAAAACATGCGCTGGGCCAAAAAGGACGCTACCGACCAGGAGATCTACCGGGCGCTTGATATCGCCCAGGCCCGGGAATTCGTAGACCTTAAGGAACAGGGACTGGATCTTAAGATCCAGCAGGGGGGCAGCAATCTCTCCGGCGGCCAGAAGCAGCGTCTTACCATCGCACGGGCGCTGGTGGGGCAGCCGGACATCCTGATCCTGGACGACAGCGCCTCCGCGCTGGACTTCGCCACCGACGCCAGGCTCCGCAGGGCCATCCGGGAAAATACGGAAAATATGACGGTGGTCATCATCTCCCAGCGGGTCTCCGCCATCCAGGGCGCTGACCACATCCTGGTACTCTACGACGGCGCGCCCGCCGGCTACGGCACTCACGAAGAGCTGCTCTCTTCCAGCCAGGTCTACCAGGAGATCTGCGCGTCCCAGTCCGCCAGGAAATCAAAAGGAAAGGAGGCCACAGCCAATGCGTAATACTACAGGAAACGACAAAAATCGACAGACTCTCAGACGGATCCTTCGCTATATCCGTCCCTACTGGCCTCTGGTGATCCTTTCCCTTCTTCTGTCTGCCCTGACGGTAGGGCTGACCCTCTATGTCCCCATCCTCACCGGGCGGGGCGTGGATTCTATCATCGGGAAAGACCAGGTGAATTTCACCGGGCTTCTGGCCGTGATCACAGGAATCCTGATCTCTGTGGCCGTCACCGCTGTTGCCCAGTGGATCATGAACCATATCAACAATAAGATCACCTACCGGGTTGTCCGGGATCTGCGGGTCCAGGCCTTCGACCACCTGGAAGAACTTCCTCTGTCCTATGTGGACCGGCATTCCTCCGGGGATCTTATAAGCCGGATCGTCACAGATATCGATCAGTTCTCCGATGGGCTGCTTCTGGGATTCACTCAGCTCTTCACCGGCGTGGCCACCATTGTGGGCACCATCGCCTTCATGCTGAGCATCAATCCCTGGACCACCCTGATCGTTGTGGCGTTAAGCCCCCTTTCCTTTGTAGTGGCAAACTTTGTATCCAGGAAATCTTTTACCATGTTCAAGAAACAGTCGGAAACCCGGGGAGAACTGACTGGATTTACCAATGAAATGCTGGGAGGATTAAAAGTAGTGCAGGCATTCGGCCATCAGGAGGAAGCCTGCCGGGAATTTGATGAGATCAACCGGCAGCTTGCCCGGTATTCCCTGAAGGCTACGTTTTTCTCCTCCATCACCAACCCCACCACCCGGTTCATGTATTCCGCCATCTACGCCGGCGTAGCCATCGTGGGTTGCTTCTCCACCATAGCAGGGGCCCTTACGGTTGGGCAGCTCTCCAGCTTCTTAAGCTACACCAACCAGTACACCAAGCCCTTTAACGACATCACCAGCGTGCTGACGGAATTTCAGAATTCCATCGCCTCCGCCGCCCGGGTCTTTGAGCTTCTGGACGAGCCTGCCGCCCCGGCGGAACCAACGGACGCAGTCGTTCTGTCAGAACCGGAAGGACGGATCCTACTTGATCAGGTTGACTTCTCCTACACACCGGAAGTTCCCCTGATCCAGAATCTGAACCTGTCTGTGGAACCTGGCCAGCGTATTGCCATCGTCGGTCCCACCGGCTGCGGAAAGACCACCCTTATCAATCTGCTGATGCGCTTCTACGACGTGCAGGCGGGTTCCATCCAGGTGGACGGCCATGATATCCGGCAGATCACCCGCCAGTCCCTACGCACCAGCTATGGTATGGTACTCCAGGAAACCTGGCTTAAATCCGCCTCCATCCGTGACAACATTGCATACGGACGCCCGGATGCCACAGAGGAGGAAGTGATCGAGGCAGCCAAGAAGGCCCACGCTCACAGCTTTATAAAGCGCATGCCGGAAGGCTACGACACCATAATCACAGAAGGCGGCGGCAACCTGTCCCAGGGACAGAAACAGCTGCTTTGCATCGCCCGGATCATGCTGTGCCTGCCCCCTATGCTGATCCTGGACGAGGCCACCTCCTCCATCGATACCATGACGGAGATCCGCATCCAGCGGGCCTTTGAAACCCTGATGCAGGGGCGCACCAGCTTCGTGGTGGCCCACCGGCTCTCCACCATCCAGACTGCGGATGTGATCCTGGTGATGGATCAGGGCCATATCATCGAACAGGGAAACCATGAGGAACTGCTGGCAAAGAAAGGCTTCTACTACCGGCTCTACAACAGCCAGTTCGCAGTGGAAAACTAGATACGGTAAACTAATACGCCCCGGGAATCTATACCATTCCCGGGGCGCACCATTATGATTATTCTATTTCTTCACTATTTTCAATTGATATCCCAGTGCACTTAAAATATTGCAAAAACTTTTCAGACTCGGACTGTTTTCCTTCTTTTCAATCCGGGAAATAACCTGCTGCCTACTTCCTGTCAGCCTTGCCAATTCCTCCTGCGTTATCTTCCCGGCTTTACGCAGTGCTGTCATTTCACCGATCAGACGATATTCTTCCCGACTGTCATCCCATAACTTTTTAAATTGCTCATCCTCTGTCCGCTTCTGTTCAATTTTCTGTTCTATATCAACCTTTACAAAACTCATTTTTCTCCTCCTTAATTTTTATATCAATTTCTTCCCTAAACTTTTTCCTAATTCCTTTGCTCTTGCTTCTACAATCTTCTTATCCTTTTTCTCCGTTTTATTTTTTTGCTTTCGGCATGCATGAAGAAAATATACATCGGTGCCATCTATTATCACATAAAATATGCGATTATGCTTATAAAAGTATACTTCATATATTTTTTTCTCCCACCTCTTCCATTGTAATTTGTCAAATTCTCCTTCTTCCATATTTTTTAACACAGAGTATCCATCTACTTGCTCTCTGACAGATAAAGACTCAATATACTCCATTATTAAATTTTTCCCAGAATCTGTCTGATAAAAATGTAAATTCATTTATACTGTTTTCCTCTTTTCATTTTACAACTTATTTGTTGTTTTATCAATTGATTTTTCATATGCAGATTTACAATGGAAACAATAACTGAATCGTCAAGAATTTAAATGTTCTGATTTTGCAAAGGCAGAATGCCCCTGCAGACTTGTTCTAAATAGTTTTACCGCAGCCCATAGATCTGATACATGGACAGCATGTTCTGATACTGCATCTTATTCCCCATCAGCTGCCGGTAAGTAGCGCTTTTCTCCCTGCCCTCCGCCTTCAGCTTCTTCATCTTCTGATCCGCAGTCTCATAATTTTCTTCCACTGCTCTCAGCATCTTTTCAAATGCTTCCAGCCGCTGTTCCTGCTCTGCTATCATCTTGCCACTCCTTTCTCTTCCGCCGTCAGGGGCATTGCCTTCTGCCGTAAGATCCCCTTGTACGGCCCGTCCACGCATGTCCCCACCGCCGTATAACCACGGCTTCCATAGTATCGCTCCAAAACCTGATTTCCCTCCGGCGAATCCAGACGGAAATATCGTTTCCCTTTTGACGCGGCATAGGCTTCCGCATACTGGAGGAAGATGCTTCCTACTCCCCGCTCCGTTATGCTGCTTGCGAAATTATGCAAATATACGGCGGAAGCCTCATCCGGCCAGCGGTCGTCCTCTTCTTTTAACACGCCGCCGCTTACGATCTCTCCTGTATCAGGATCTTCCAGGACGAAAAGCTGGCCTTTCTGTCTGTGCGCTTCATAATAGGCTTGCGGGTATTCCTCTTCATATCCGGTGTCGTTCCACTGCCGGATCCCCTGCTGTTCCATCCATGCGATCCTCTGCCGGATCAGAGAAAAAAACTGTGGTATTTCTTCTTTTTTTATCTCCCGGAATATATACCTTTTCTGCATCTGACTTTCCCTTTCAGAATACCCTGTCCAATAATCTAATCCTTTTTTCAACAGCTTCCCAATGCATCCATCACATACTGGACAAGTACTGCCGTCCCAACTATCATGCTTTTCTCTTCAAATACATTTCGCCCGCTGTGAACTCCGATCCTGGTTTCTTTTTCCTTTCCCCCTGTTCCCAGGAAGAACTGAGCCCCTCTGGTTTCCTCAAGAAAAACTGAAAAATCATCCGACCCCGGGCTTGGAAATTCCAGAAATTCCACATTTCCGTCCCCCAGTATCTCTTCTGCTGCTTTCACGATCCCCGCAGTCACCTCACGGTCATTATAAAGCGGCGGCATTCCGCCAAGCAGTTCTACGGCCCCCTCTGCTCCCATACTGGCGCATACCTGATCTGTGATCCTGCGGATCGCCTGAAGGTTTGTTTCCCTGCACTCCGGATGGAAGACACGCAGAGTCCCCAGAAGTTCTACCTCGTCCGGAATTACATTGCAGGCCTTCCCTCCGTGAATACTCCCAAATGTCAGAATTGCCGGCTTCACTGCCGGATTCACCCTGGTGATCACCGACTGCAGTTCTGTCATAAGAAAAGCCGCTGTCAGGATCGGATCTACTCCCTGATAAGGATGTGCGCCGTGGCAGCCTTTTCCCCGGATCCGGATCCGCAGATAATCCGCTCCCGCCTCCATGGCTCCTTCCCGCAGGCTGATCTGTCCCACAGGCGTCTCCGGGTGGACGTGAAGTCCCACCACAATATCATTTACAGGAGTCAGCTTCTGAAATCCTGCCTCCTTCATCTTTCTTGCTCCTTCTCCGGTCTCCTCCGCAGGCTGGAAGACAATCCTAACATTTCCCGCCAGTTCCTCTTTTCGCTCATTCAGCAATTTCCCGCAGTACAAGGCGATCACCGTGTGGATATCATGGCCGCAGGCATGACTGATTCCGTCCACTTCCGACTGAAAGGAAAGTCCTGTCTCCTCCTGAATAGGAAGCGCGTCAATATCATGGCGGATACAGACAGTTTTCCCCGGTTTACCGCCCCGGATCAGCGCACTTACCCCGGTCTCCGTCTCAAGGGGTTCCAACCGGATCCCGAACTCCACAAGGCGCTCTTTGATAAATCGTGTAGTCTGATATTCCTGATGACTCAATTCCGGATGCTGATGCAGAAATCTGCGGTCAGCGATCATCTGCCGTTCCAGTTCCCGGATCTCCTGTAATAACTGATCTCTTCCCATTCTTGTCTTCTTCCTTCTCCCCGAAATATTCTTCTACATCCCAGAGACAAACTCTTCCACGCTGGAAACTCTGGCTGCCTGTTTCAGCCATTTCTTCAAAACATCCAGGTCTGTCTCCTCTTTTATTTTTTCTTCCGCCTTTTCCGAAATAGATCCCTTATCCGCCAGCAATTCCAGTATCGCTTCAACTAATGCCACCCTTCCTTCTTCTCTTCCTTCTTCTCTGCTGATCCTTCTGGTTTCCTGTACATCGTAAGCTTCAAAATGTTCAAACAACATCCCAAACTCCCTCCGTTCAATCCGATCTGTAAATTCCTCCACCTCTTCCTTTGGTACGTTCAACCTCACCAGCAACACCGCCAGGATTTTCCCGATCAGCTTTAATGCCGATTCTGGAGATTCCCTGGACAATGGAATCACCAGATAATGGAATGAGGGAATATATTCCCCCAGCGTTTCGTTCAGATACACCCGCTCTTGAAAGTTTACCGCCGCTGTTCATGCACCAGGGCCATCATAAAATACAATGGGCAGGATCGGCGGATACCGAAAGCCTTTGCGCTTTGTGATACCTTCCTGCGCTTCTCCTTTCTCTTGGTGGGAACGCATAAAAGACAGGTTTTCTTTATTTTACCAAGGCTTTGGCTGAAAAACAACGACAGATAATCAAATCTCTTATGCGTTTCCTGTTTTCGCTTGTAACTACAAAAGAAACTTTGGCCGACTGGCCGGAATGATCGACGGGGAAACGAAACTCTCCCCCAGGACAGACGGAACTTTAGAATAAAAATCTGTCCTGAATAAATAAAGTAACGATAGTATATCCCGTTTCATGGGAAAAAGCAAGATATGAAATTCAGGTTTATCGCGCGGTTTGTCGAGAGGCGGGGACCGGCGATTGCTCCGAGGCTGACGCTTAACCTCCGCAATCATCCGGCCCCCGCCTTATCGCCAACTGTCCCGACAAAGGCCTGATAAGTGTTAGTCGGCCTGCGGCCGAAAAAAGACAGACAGGGCTTTGTGGATGTTCTGACAGAACCAGAATGCACAGAAAACGGAGTCAGCCCCTGCAGCAGATCCGTATTGGAGCATTAGAATCCGTTACAGAAAAACACCTGTGATTTCATGCGAAGATTTGACTTCCAGTCAAATCTGAGAAGAGCCTGAGCAGGGAAATCATCAGATTTCCTTGCGAATTGCTCTGATCATGAAATTACAGATGTTTTGATGTTAAGGATTCTTCGCGAACTTTTCTGGCTTCTATCTGCTGGCTGTATGCGCTTCCCTGAGCAATTTTCAGTTCACAGAATCAGCGCGCGATAAACCTGAAATTTAACTCAACGCCATATTCCCGGTATACAGCTGATAATACTTCCCTTTCTCTTCGATCAGCTGATCATGGGTTCCCCGCTCGATGATCCGGCCCTGCTCCAGGACCATGATACAGTCGGAGTTCCGCACGGTAGAGAGCCGGTGGGCGATGACAAAGGTGGTCCGCCCTTTCATCAGCTTATCCATGCCTTCCTGAACGATCCGCTCGGTCCGGGTATCGATGGAACTGGTGGCCTCGTCCAGGATCAGCACCGGCGGGTCCGCCACGGCGGCCCGGGCAATGGCCAGAAGCTGCCGCTGTCCCTGGCTTAAGTTTGCCCCGTCCCCGGTCAGCATGGTATCATACCCGTCCGGGAGCCGGCGGATGAATCCATCCGCGTTGGCCAGTTTAGCTGCTGCCATGATCTCCTCATCCGTGGCGTCCAGCTTGCCGAATCGGATGTTGTCCTTCACCGTTCCGGTAAAAAGATGGGTGTCCTGAAGCACGATCCCCAGGGAACGACGCAGATCTGCCTTCTTGATCTTATTGATATTGATCCCGTCGTAGCGGATCTTTCCGTCCTGGATGTCGTAGAACCGGTTGATCAGGTTGGTGATGGTGGTCTTGCCTGCGCCGGTAGATCCTACAAAAGCGATCTTCTGGCCCGGCGTGGCGTAAAGCTTCACGTCGTGGAGCACGATCTTGTTGTCATCGTAGCCAAAGTCCACTCCGTTGAAGACCACGTCTCCTTTCACTTCCACATAGTCCACGCTTCCATCCGCCTGGTGAGTATGCTTCCACGCCCACCGGCCGGTCCGCTCCTTGGTCTCCTTGAGCACGCCGTCCTCTTCCCGGACATTGACCAGGGTCACGTACCCCTCATCCTTTTCCTCTTCCTCATCCAGGAGCCGGAAGATCCGGTCCGCGCCGGCCATTGCCATGATCACCGCGTTCAGCTGCATACTGATCTGGTTGATGGGCATACTGAAGTTCCGGTTGAAGGTCAGGAAGCTGGCAAGCCCTCCCAGCGTAAATCCTCCCACATTTCCCAGGGCAAGGACGCCGCCTACGATGGCACAGACTACATAACTCACATTGCCAAGCTGGGCGTTGATGGGAGCAAGAAGGTTGGCATAGGTATTTGCCCGGTCGGCGCTGACGAACAGCCTGTCGTTCAGCTCCTCAAACCGCTCTTTGTTCTCTTCCTCATGGCAGAAGACTTTTACCACCTTCTGCCCGCTCATCATCTCTTCAATATATCCGTTTACCGTTCCCAGGTTCACCTGCTGGTCCAGGAAATACTTCCCGCTCTTTCCGGCAGTCACCTTGGAGCACAGCACCATGATCCCCACCATCAGAAGCGTCACAATGGTCAGGGGAATACTCAGGATCAGCATACTCACCAGCACGCTTACAATGGTAATTGCGCTGTTGAGAAGCATGGGCATACTCTGGCTGATCATCTGCCGCAGGGTATCGATGTCGTTGGTGTAGACAGACATGATATCTCCGTGGGCATGAGTGTCAAAATATTTGATGGGCAGCCGCTCCATGTGGCTGAAGAGATCGTCCCGCATGTCCCGCAAGGTCCCCTGGGTCACTGTTACCATCAGCCGGTTATAGGTGTAAGTGGAAATGATCCCAATGGCATAGAAGAATGCCACCCGCCCGATGGCATGGGCCAGCGGCCCGAAATCAGGCGCGTCTCCCGTCAGGAACGGAGTGATGTACACATCGATCAGATCCCGCATGAACATAGTACCCTGTACATTGGCCAGCACGCCTGCCAGGATCAGGATTACAACTACCGCGCAGTGGACGCCGTAGTCTTTGAACACATAACGCATGACTCTCAGGAACAGTTTGCCCGGATTCTGCACCCGGCCTTTCATGCCCCTTGGCGCTCTTCTCATCGGTCCTGCCATGTCTACTCACCTGCCTTCTCGTCAAAATCTCCGCCGCCCTGAGTCTGAGACTCGTAGACCTCGTGGTATATCTCATTGGTCTTCAGCAATTCCTCATGGGTTCCAAATCCATTGACCCGCCCGTTCTCCATAACGATGATCCGGTCCGCGTCCTGGACGCTGGAGATCCGCTGGGCGATGATCAGCTTGGTGGTATCCGGGATCTCCTCCCGGAAGGCCCTGCGGATCCTGGAATCAGTGGCGGTGTCTACCGCGCTGGTGCTGTCGTCCAGGATCAGGATCTTTGGCTTCTTCAGAAGGGCCCGGGCAATACAGAGCCTCTGCTTCTGTCCGCCGGACACATTGGTTCCTCCCTGTTCAATATGGGTCTGGTACCCGGCCGGCATCTTCTGGATAAATTCATCCGCGCAGGCCAGGATACAGGCCTGCCGGCACTCTTCCTCGCTGGCCTCTTTATCCCCCCACCGGAGGTTCTCCAGGATGGTGCCGGAGAACAGCACATTGTTCTGGAGCACTACAGACACCTGGTTGCGCAGCACTTCCATATCGTATTCTTTCACATTCCGGCCGCCCACCAGCACCTCTCCGCCGGTCACGTCATAGAGGCGGCTCACCAGGTTCACCAGGCTGGTCTTGGCGCTTCCGGTGCCTCCGATGATCCCGATGGTCTCTCCGGAGCGGATCTTAAGATCGATATCTTTGAGCACCGGCTCTTCACTGTCTCTTCGATAGGCAAAATCCACGTGCCGGAATTCAATGCTTCCGTCCGGCACATCCATCACCGGTTCTTCCGGATTGTGAAGATCGCTGGTCTCCTGAAGCACCTCCGAGATCCGGCGGACACTGGCCATACTCATGGACACCATGACAAACACCATAGACAGCATCATCAGGCTCATCAGGATATTCATGCAGTAAGCCAGAAGACTCATCAGCTCTCCTTCCGTCAGCTGATCCGCCACGATCATCCTGGCCCCCAGCCAGCTGATAAGAAGGATACATCCATAGACGGTAAACTGCATAAGCGGCGCGTTGTACACCAGATTGCACTCCGCCCGGGTGAAGATCCGGCACAGGTTCTCGCTGGCCCGCTTGAATTTACTGGTCTCCTGCTCCTCCCGCACATAAGCCTTGACCACCCGGATGGCAGACACGTTCTCCTGCACGGAAGCATTCAGGTCGTCGTACTTGGGAAATGCCTGCTGGAAGTACCTGGTGGCATGGTTCATGATCAGAAACAGCAAAAATCCCAGCACGATCACCGCGATCAGGTAGATCACCGCCAGGCGGGCGTTGATGGTAAATGCCATCACCATGGCGCACAGAAGGCTGGCCGGCGCCCGGGTGAACATCCGCAGCAGCATCTGGTAAGCATTCTGCACGTTGGTCACATCTGTGGTGAGACGGGTCACCAGGCCTGCGGTGCTGTATTTATCAATATTAGAAAAAGAAAAGGTCTGGATATTGTCAAACATGGCTTTGCGCAGATTCCTGGCAAATCCCGCGGAAGCCTTGGCCCCGAAGCGCCCGCCGCCCACGCCGGCCAGAAGTCCGATGAGAGCTGCCACGATCATCACCGCCCCCACCCGGTAAATGTGGTGGATATCCCCGGCGTTCACTCCGTCGTCGATGATGGAGGCCATAAGGAAGGGGATCACCATCTCCATCAACACCTCCAGGATCATGAAAAGAGGCGTGGCAATGGACGCCGCCTTATACTGTCTGACTTCTCTTAACAAAGTCCGGATCATCTGTCGTTCTCCTCTCTCAACAATAATTCCCAGGCAAAAAAAGTTCGCTATCAAATGGTTTGATAACGAACAGTTCCTATTTGTAAAACATATTTTACCACCCTTAATTTATTTGTCAACATCTTTTCCCTGTAATAAAAATACGCAGAAAATTACTCGCCGTGAATGGAAAAAATCCTTGTCATATAGTTTTAAAAACTATATAATAGATTTACTGAGGTGAAGTTATGACAATTGATACAAAGGACATGCTGAACAGCATTCTGTCCAGCATTGCGCGGATCGACTATGTAAAACCGGAAGACATCCCCAATATTGATCTCTACATGGATCAGGTCACCACCTTCATGGAGGAGCAGCTCAGTTCCACCAAGCGCCATGAAGAGGATAAGATCCTGACCAAGACCATGATCAATAATTACGCCAAGAATCATCTTCTGCCACCGCCGGTGAAGAAGAAGTATTCCAGGGAACACGTGCTGGTGATGATCTTCATCTACTATTTTAAAAATATTCTTTCCATCAAGGACATTGAGACCATGCTGGCCCCTGTCACAAAGGAGTACTTTGGCAGCGGGGATTTCAACATGACTCAGATCTACGAAGAGATCTGCTCTCTGGAGAAGTCCCGGATCGACACCCTGGCCAAAGATGTGGCCCGGTCCTATCAGTCCGCTGAGGAGACCTTCGCGGACAGACCGGAAGAAGAGCGGGAGTATCTGCGGCTCTTCTCCTTTATCTGTAACTTAAGCTTCGACGTCTATGTGAAGAAGCTTCTGATCGAAAAACTGATCGACGAACTGCCGGAGCCGGAAGTCCCGGAGAAAAAAAAGAAATAAGGCCGCGCCTTATTTCTTTTCTTTTGCCTGCACATCTGCTTCCACAAACCGGTATCCCACACCAATCTCTGTGAAAATGAATTCCGGCTGAGCAGGATTCTTCTCGATCTTCCGGCGGATATTCGCCATATTGACCCGAAGGATCCGGTTGTCGTTTTTCATGTTGGGTCCCCAGATCTCTTTCATCATATAATCGTAGGTCAATACCTTGCCCGCATATTTGCCCAGCAGGCTCACCAGCTTGAACTCGTTCTGGGTAAGCCCTGCGTCTTCTCCGTCCACAAACACCCGGTGCTTGTCATGGTCGATCACCAGACGGCCTTCCAGGAAGGTGACGGCCTGGGTCCCGCCCTGTCCGTTCCCGGCGCCTCTGGCGTGTCGGATGGCTGTGCGAACCCTGGCCAGAAGCTCCGACGTTCCAAAGGGTTTGGAGATGTAATCGTCCGCCCCCTTATCCAGGGCTTCCACCTTGTCCTTCTCATGGGTCCTGGCAGACACCACGATAATAGGCATCTGGGACCACTCTCTTACATTCTCCAGGATCTTGATCCCGTCCATATCCGGAAGTCCCAGATCCAGGATCACAAGATCCGGACATTGGGAAGTGATAAGGCTGTATGCGCTCAGACCGTTCTGCGCCAGCAGGACCTCGTAGTTGTTCGCCTCCAGAACCGTCTGCAGAAAACTGCGTATATTTTTATCATCTTCTACGATCAATACTCTATCTCTGATCTCCATGTTGCTCCTCCATTTCCATGGGAAGGGTGAATATCATCCTCGCTCCTCCCTCTTCCCGGTTTTCCGCCCGCATATTTCCTCTGTGGGCCTTGATGATGCTCTTGCAGACGGACAGGCCGATACCCATATTCCGCTTGTTGTCGGAAGACTCTCCTCTGGCCACCAGGTTGCCGTCGAAGATCACCGGAAGCACGCTTTCATCAATTCCTCCTCCGTTGTCCTCCACGGAAAAGACGGCCATCTCCTCCTGCTTACTTACCTGGATGCGGATCCGGCTTGTAGTCCGGCCGTGGATCACGGAATTCTCCAGAAGGTTCACCAGCACCTGCTCGATCAGGGTGGCGTCCATGGGCACCAGCAGGATCTCATCCGGGACATAGACCTCCGTCTCGATCCCCGGGAACCGCTTCTTAAACTTGCTCACCGCCGCGCTGATCACTTCTTCCGCCAGTTCTTCCTGCTTGTCGATCTTGGCGTTCTCCGCGTTCATCCTGGTGATGGACAGAAGATTTTCCACCATGCGCACCAGCCACTGGGCTTCTTCCTTGATGTTGGCCACCAGTTCCATCACCTTATCCTGGGAGAGGGCATCCTGATTCTCCAGGATCACAGAGGCCGACCCCGCAATGGAAGTCAGCGGCGTGCGGATGTCGTGGGACACCGCCCGCAGAAGATTGGCCCTCATCTTTTCCTTCTCAGATTCCAGCCGGAGCTTCTCCTGGTTCTTGATCTGGGTAGTCAGGGCACTGACGCTTAACGCCACCGCCAGCATCACCAGGAAGGTCAGAGGATACCCGGTGATGGTAAAGTTAAATGCAAAATAGGGATACGTGAAAATATAGTTTACCGCGATCACCGCCGCCATGGCGGAAAAGATCCCGTACCCATACCCGTCTGTAAAACGGGATATGAACAAAACCGCCAGCACAAACAAAAGCGGCGCGTGGGCTTCCGTCCCCACCGACTGCTGCAGAAAAAAGCAGATCACCGTAGCAGCCGCCAGGATCGTCAGCGTGATCAGTATATTCCGCAAGGTTTGTTTTCCCATGAATATCCTCCACATCCGTAGTATACCATGGCGCCGTGTTAAATTTACGTTAAGATGCCGGCGCCGCCTGCAGGTCACAGGCAAAAAAATCCCCCACCTGCGCGGGGAATCTTTTCTCTATTCATCTATGTTCTGATTGATCCGTTCAAATACCATGTCATAGCCGTCGTTTCCATAATTCAGGGAACGGTTCACCCGGCTGATGGTTGCTGTGGAGGCTCCGGTCTTCTCCGCGATCTCCAGATAAGTCTTGTGTTCTCTGAGCATCTTCGCAACCTCGAATCGCTGGGACAAAGAGAGAAGTTCGTTGATGGTACAGATATCTTCAAAGAACACATAGCACTCTTCCTTGTCTTTCAGACTCAAGATCGCCTGAAACAGATAGTCTACCGCTTCTGTCCTGATTTTCTTACTCATATTAAGATCTCCTTCACAGTAGAATTCACTACTGTTACATTTTAACACATTAAACTCATAAAATCTATACCTTTTTCGAAACCCCTTTTTTATTCCGCTTCAAAGAACCCACAAGCTTCTCCAGCGTGGTGTTTGCCACCAGTTCTTCCGGGAATTCCGCGGCCTCCAGCACTTCCTCCACATAGCGGTAATCCGCCAGCGACGCATCCACATGGGCGTCGCTTCCAAGGACCACCATGGCTCCCTGCTTCTTACACTCCTTGAGCATGGCAATGTCATTTCCCCTGGTATCCTTCCGAAAACCGCCGGGCGTCAGGGAGGCATTGTTCACCTCCAGGAGAGTCCCTGTCTCCACCGCAAGCTTCACCAGTTCCTCATAATCCACCGGGAACCGGCCGTCGTCGGGATGGCCGATGATATCGATGTTCTCCCGCAGCATTACGTTCCAGTAGGCGCTAAGCACCGCCTCTTTTGTCCGTTCTCCGCGATAGCAGGGCGAATGAAGGCTGGCGATGGCAATGTCCAGGGTGTCGATGGTGGAATCCGGCAGATCTACAGTTCCCTCTTCGTCCAGAATGTTCAGTTCCGTGCCCAACAGAAGTTCCACCCCGTACATCTGCCGCGGCACCATCCGCAGGTTCTGAAAATAAAAAAGATGGGTGCTGCCCGGCATCTCCGGCGCATGCTCTGTGATCGCAAGGCCTTTCAATCCTATCTCAGCCGCCGTCTGCGCCATCTCCCGGATGGTGTTGTAGGCATGGCCGCTTGCCAGCGTATGGGAATGGGTATCGATTTCAATCTTCATTGTCAATTCCTTCTTTCGTAAATTATGTCGGCTGGAATTATTATACAGCATAGATCCGCCTTTTTCTACAGACCCTATGTTAAATCTATATCTTATCAGTAATCAGGGAGGCTTTACCATGAAGAAGGAAAAGAAAGAACCCAGGAAATCCAACCAGGAACGGATCGACGCCTGCGACTACCTTGCCAGCGCGGCTTCCGCCATGGACTGCACCGGGCTTATCCCTTCCGCCCCCACTTCCAGGGCGGAGCTGGAGGCCTATGAGGAGCTGTATCCCTTTCTCCCGCCGGTGGAAAAATCGAAAGAAACGGATTCCTAACACCTTTCCCCCGCCGCCGCATATGATAATCAAAAACCGGAGTTTTTGATCATGCCAAATTCAACCCTGATCCCCATCGACGGGATCATCCAGAATATTTCCACCCCCACGGACGACTGCTGCCAGCAGCAGGTGACCATCCGCAATTCCCAGGGCGTCTACAACTTCATTGTTGATGCGGATACCTACATTGTAGGCAGCATCCGCCTCAGGCCGGGTATGACCGTGGCCGCCTTCTACGATGGAAATGTGGCGGTGCCGCTGGTCTATCCACCTCAGTACCAGGCAGTCATCATAAGCCGGCGCAGCCCCGGGGAGAACATTTACGCCGGGTATTTCCCGGAGGATCTGGTCACAGAAGACCAGTCCCTGGCGCTCAACATCGGCACCTCCACGGAAGTCGTCACCGCCAACGGCCAGACCTTTCACTGCAATCCCGGCGGCCATATGCTGATCGTCTACTATTCCTCCACCACCCGCAGTCTGCCGCCTCAGACCACACCCCGCAAAGTCATCGTACTTTGTTAAAAAATTAATTGAGGACGTAGCCTTTTGCAAAAAGGCTACGTCCTCAATTGCATTTAACCCTGTACCTTTTTGACAAATGCCAGGGCCAGGCAGTTCTCTCCCACGTGGGTTCCGATCACGCCACCCACCGGCCAGAGCGGGCATTCTGCCAGGTGATACCTCTCCTGTACTTCCTGGCGGAACTTTTCGCCGCTTTCTCTGTCATAGGTATAACCGGTCACTACCGGCCACTCTTCGTCAATCTCGCAGGCCTCGTATTCCCGGAAGAGGTAATCCTTGCCCTTGCGCATGCCACGGGCCACGCCCAGCTTCACCAGGATCCCGTCTTTGAGCTCGATCACCGGCTTGATCTTCAGCACGTTACCCAGCACGTCGAATCCCGGCGGGATCCTTCCGCCTTTCCGCAGATAGGTCAGTGTGTCCAGGACGCCGCAGACCACCATCCGGTCTCTCACGTCCTCGATCTTCTCTTCGATCTCTTCCGCGCCAACTCCCTGAGCCCGCTGCCGAACCGCGTACTCCACCAGCATCTGCTGCGGGATGATGGCCTGTCTGGTATCCACGATGAAGATACGGTCGTACCCGCACATGTCTTTGGCAAGACGGGCCGCGTTGATGGTGCCGCTAAGGCCTGAAGAAAGGGTCAGCACCAGAACGTCCTCCCCCTTCTCCTTTGCTTCATTGTATTCTTTCAGATAAAGCTCCGGCGAAGGCTGGCTGGTGGTGGGAAGTTCCTTCTCCTCAGCCAGACGCCGGAAAAACCGATGGAAATCTTCCTCGCTCTCCATCGGCATCTCTGTCTCTCCAAATTTGATAGAAATCGGAACCACAATCACATCCAGCTCTTCCGCCCTCTGTCTGGTGATATCCGAAGCTGTGTCCGTAATGATCCTGATCTGTCCCATGTTCCGCCCTCTTCCATATGTCTTTTTTCAGTCTCTGTTCATTAATACCTGTCTTACCATTTTACTGGAATTTTATCCCTGAAAAAATCAACAAATACGCAAAAAATAATAAAAGTATACAATTGTGTTAAAATTGTATACTTTTACTAAAACAGATTCTGATAAAAAACAGGAAGTTTTTCCCGCAGGCGCTTTTCATCCATTTCTTCATCCCAGAGGGAGATCCCCACGGCCATGATCCCCGCCGCATGGTACCTGGCCAGCCATTTCAGCGGCATATCCTTGTCAATGTCCGGCTTCATCAGCTTCAGAAGCTTCATGTAGTACTGCTCCAGCGTGGTCTGCATCTGCAGTTCCAGAATCTCCCGGTACTTGGTCTGGAAGAGATTGCGCAGCGCCCGGCCATATTTCACATAAAAATTCACCAGGGAATCCATGTAATCCTGTCTCCGGTCCGCATGGTCCATCTGAGCGGTCAGCTCCCCGGTGATCTCTTCTGTCATAAAGCTCACCACATCAAACACACTGCTGAAATGCTTATAGAAGGTACTCCGGTGGATATCCGCGCTGTCGCAGATCTCCTGCACCCGGATCTTATCCAGCGGCTTCCGGTCCAGGATGTTCATCAGCGTCATACCGATCTTCCACTTCGTTTTATAAGATTTGTTATAAACCTTAGGTTTTCCGTCGCTTCGATTCATTTTCCACCTCTTGCCGCTCCAGTCGCTTATATCAGCGCAAAGACCACTCCGAACACGATCGCCGGCAGCACATTGGCCACCCGGATGGTTCTGGACCAGATCAGATTGACGCCTACGCACAGGATCAGTACATTTCCCACAAGGCTGAGATTGCTCACCGCCTCTTCCGTCAAAACAGGGGCGACCCCTCTTGCCAGCAGCGTGATGGTCCCCTGGAAGATCCCCACCGACACTGCCGAGAAAATGCAGCCTTTGCCCAGGGAAGCCGTCATGATCATAATGATGATAAGATCCAGGATCGCCTTCGCGTACAGCATCTGCGGATCCTGTCTGATTCCGTCCTCAAGCGACCCGATCACCGCCATGGCCCCCACGCAGACTGTCAGGGAAGCAGACACAAATCCATCGATAAAGCGGCGGTCTTCCTGGTTGCCGCTCCGGTCCCGCAGCCATGTGCCAAACCGCTCAAACCACCGGTCCAGATTGATCCATTCTCCCAACAGCGCTCCCAGCACAAGGGACAGGATCATCATGATCGTCCCCTGGGTATCCAGACTTCCGGTGAGTTTATCTCCCGCCTCCGCGATCTTAACCACCAGCATCTGGGACAGCGTGCTGCCCAGCGCCATCACGATAATGGCGAAACCGGTGGCCTTCATAATGGTCTCCTGGTAGCGCTCCTCCAGAAATCTTCTGGTGACCAGCCCGCACAAACCGCCCGCGATGATCGCCATAACATTTACGATTGTTCCAATCCCTGCCATTCCCCAGATGCCTCCTGCTCGTTTCCTTTTCGCATGGAATACAGTATAGCAGAAAAAATAAAAGTGCTCAAGCTCGCTTGGCTTCTTCTCGCTTGGCGGGCATACGCCGCACTGGCTGTACGGCAGTGCTCAAGCTCGATTCCGCTTCGCTCCTTCTCGCTTGACGGGCATTCGCCCTATGGATAAAACAAGAGATGGCCTTACTCCTGCAAGCAGGGTAATTCCATCTCTTATTTTATCCGCACTGCCTATTTCTGCACAATGTTTATGATCTTCTTCGGAACGTAGATCTCTTTGACGATGGTTCCGGTCAGTTTGTCGGCCACAGCGGCTTTGCCGGCCGCGATGGCATCTTCCTTGGAGATGTCCGCGGAAATGGAGATCACTGCCCGGGTCTTGCCGTTGATCTGTACCGGCACTTCGATCTCGTCGTCCTTCATGGCCTCTTCGTCATAGGTGGGCCAGCCGGCACGGAATACGCTTCCTTCATGGCCCAGCTGCTCCCAGATCTCCTCTGCGATATGGGGCGCGAAGGGCGACAGGAGAACTGCCATGGTGGACAGGGTCTCTTTATCAATGCCCCCTTCTTTCTTGGCGATCTCAAGAAGCTTGTTGTTGTGCTCCATGAAACCGGAAATGGCGGTGTTCAGGCTGAAGCTCTCCAGACGGGTGGTGATATCGTACACCAGACGGTGGCGCTCCTTGATCATATCTTTGGTAGCCTGGATATCTGCATTCTTGCTGTCCTGAACCAGGTTCCACAGACGCTTCAGGAACCGGTTGACGCCGTCGATCCCCCGGTCGTCCCACTCTGCGTCAAGCTCCGGAGGTCCTACGAACAGCTCGTACATCCGCAGGGAGTCGCAGCCGTAATCTCTTACCAGATCATCCGGGGAGACTACATTTCCTTTGGACTTGCTCATCTTGATCCCGTTCTTGCCGGTGATCATACCCTGGTTGAACAGCTTGTGGAAGGGTTCGTCAAAATCCACCACTCCGATGTCGCACAGGAACTTGGTGTAGAACCGCGCGTACAGAAGGTGGAGCACCGCGTGCTCTACGCCGCCGATATACATATCTACCGGGAGCATGGCGTCCGCCTTCTCCCTGGAAACCAGTTCTTTATCATTGTGGTTGTCCACATAGCGCAGGAAATACCAGGAGGAACCTGCCCACTGAGGCATGGTGTTGGTCTCCCGCTTGGCGTCCGCCCCGCAGACCGGACACTTGCAGTTCACCCACTCGTCGATGGCCGCCAGCGGAGACTCTCCGGTTCCGGTAGGCTCATAGGACTCTACCTCCGGCAGCCGCAGCGGAAGCTCTTCTTCCGGCACCGGCACATTGCCGCACTTGGGACAGTGGATGATCGGGATAGGCTCGCCCCAGTAACGCTGACGGGAGAATACCCAGTCACGCAGCTTGTAGTTGACGGTGGCGCGTCCAATGCCTTTCTTCTCGATGATATGGGGGCCTTCCTTCTTAAGAACGGAAGACTCCATACCGTTCCACTCGCCGGAATTGATCATGATACCGGAGGCCTCGGTGTAGGCTTCCGTCATATTTTCAATCTCCTTCCCATCCTTGGAGATAACCTGGATGATAGGGATACCAAACTTAGTGGCAAACTCAAAGTCACGGTCGTCGTGAGCCGGTACACACATGATGGCTCCGGTACCGTAATCAGCCAGTACGTAGTCGGACAGCCAGATCGGCACCTTCTCATTATTCAGCGGATTGATGGCATAGCTTCCCGTGAACACACCAGTCTTCTCCTTGTCCTGCATCCGGTCTACGTTGGACTTCATGGACGCCTCGTAAATGTAGCGTTCCACCGCTTCCCTGGTCTCGTCTGTAGCCAGTTCTTTCGCCAGGGCATGCTCCGGGGCCAGCACCATGAAGGTGGCTCCATACAGGGTGTCCGGACGGGTGGTGTAGACCGTGATCTTGTCTTCTCTTCCCTCCACCGGGAAATCCACTTCCGCGCCGTAGGATTTGCCGATCCAGTCGGTCTGCATCTTCTTAACCTTCTCCGGCCAGTCCAGCTTGTCCAGGTCATTTAACAGGCGCTCCGCGTAGGCGGTGATCTTCAGCATCCACTGACGCAGGTTCTTCTTGGTCACCTCCGCGCCGCAGCGCTCACATTTTCCATTGACTACTTCCTCGTTAGCCAGGCCGGTCTTACAGGAAGGACACCAGTTGATGGGGAACTCCTTCTCGTAGGCAAGCCCTTCTTTGAACATCTTCACGAAGATCCACTGGGTCCACTTGTAGTAATCCGGATCCGTGGTATTGACTTCCATATCCCAGTCATAGAGGGCCGCGATCTGATTGATCTGCTCCTTGATATGCTTTACGTTTTCCGCGGTGGAAACTGCCGGGTGCACTCCCATCTTGATGGCGTAGTTCTCCGCCGGAAGTCCGAATGCGTCCCATCCCATGGGATGGATGATGTAGTAGCCCTGCTGCAGCTTATACCGGCTCCACACATCAGAGATCACATAGCCTCTCCAGTGTCCTACATGGAGGCCGTTTCCGGAGGGGTAGGGGAACATATCCAGGCAGTAGTATTTCTCCTTGGGATTTCCCTTCTCGTCCACCTTGGGGTTCACCGGGTTCTTCTCCCAGTTCTCCCGCCATTTCTTCTCGATCGCCTTATGATTATAAGGTACTTTTGCCATTTTTTCGCACTCCTCACTTTCTGCTGACATAAAAAAAGCCTTTTCCTCTCCAAAGAGACGAAAAGACCTGATTTCCGTGGTACCACTCTTCTTCACACGGGCCCCTGGTCCATGCGCACTCATTTCCTTCGATAACGGGAAGACCCGCTCCTGCCTACTAAAACGGTTCAGCCGGAGAACTCCGAGGCCAGTTGGGAGACGTCCTGTACTGCCTCGCACCATCCGGCAGCTCTCTTGAAAAGGACCGACTCTTAATATTCCTCTTCACGGTTTTTTACACATTTCTCAATTATTATAAAGAGATGCTTAAAATAAGTCAAGTAGTATTTCCCGATATTTTCCCTTGTTCCATCCACCCCTTTCGTGTATAATAAATATAAGTTAACCGTACTGAAAATTTCAGTAAAATATGGTACATAAAGGAGAGGTCGCCATGGTAAATTTATTAGCAGGCCCGAAAGGCAGCGGAAAGACACAGCAAATGATTGAGCAGGCAAATCTGAAAGCCAAAGAAAGCAACGGAAATGTAGTATTTATCAAGAAGACTCACCGCGACACGGCAAGTGTGGCATTCGACATCCGTACGATCTGTATGGATGATTACCCGGCAATCCAGAACACAGATGAATATATTGGATTTCTGTATGGAATGTGCAGCGCCAACCATGACATTGAGAATATTTTCATCGATGGCATTCTGAAGCACGCAGACATTTCTCTTGAGAACATTCCTGAATTCATTGAGCGCGTGAAGAGAATCTCTACAGAATGTGGAATCGATTTCTATATCAGCATCAGCGCGGCCAAGGAAGAACTTGCTTCTGTAGATCAGGAAGGCTGCAGCTTTTTGAACTAACACATTAACGGCAGATAAACCAGGCGATTCCGGATAAGGGATCGCCTGATTTTTGGTACAAGAAGATGAACGGAATCAAAGAACATCAAAGACGCCGGGCGCGCCGAAGAAGACGGCGGCGTATCCGGCGGATAATCTACGGAAGTCTCGGCCTGTGTCTGTGCCTTTGCGTCGCGCTGGCCGTCCGCCTGGCCCTCGGGCAGAGATCAAAAGAACCGGCGGACGCCAAAGACCCAAAGGCCACTGTCCAGGAAGAGATCGACACTTCCCAGGTAGAAGTTACCAACCTTGTGATCAATACCAAAGAAGCCAAGTCGGACGAACCCATTCAGATCACTGTCAGCTCCATGGGCGACTGTACGCTGGGAACGGATGAGAATTTCAACCCCTCCACCAGCTTCAACGCCTACTATAACGCACAGGGACCTGATTACTTCTTCAAAAATGTACGGTCGATCCTGGAGGAAGACGACCTGTCCATCATCAATCTGGAAGGCACGTTCACCGACTCCGATCAGCGTCAGGAGAAAACCTTTGCCTTTAAGGCTGATCCGGAATATGTCTCCATCCTCACCGGAAGCTCCATCGAAGCCGCCAACCTGGCCAACAATCACAGCCGGGACTATGGGGAAGAGAGCTATACCGACACAGTGGAGACCCTGGAGCAGGCAGGCATCGCCTCCTTCGGATATGACCAGGTGGACATTCTGGAGGTTAACGGAGTGAAAGTAGGGCTTACCGGGATCTATGAACTGGCGGAGCATCTGGACAAACAGGAGGAGGTCCGGACAAATATCGCCGCCCTTAAAGAAGCCGGCGCCCAGGTGATCATCGTCAACTTCCACTGGGGCATTGAGAAGGAATATCTTCCCAACGACACGCAAAAGACCCTGGCACACCTGGCTATCGACGAAGGGGCGGATCTGGTGATCGGCCATCACCCCCATGTCCTGCAGGGCATCGAGCGATACAAGGGCAAATACATTGCCTACAGCCTGGGGAACTTTTCTTTTGGCGGGAATTCCAATCCCTCTGACAAAGACACTATGATCTTCCAGCAGACCTTTACCATCCAGGACGGCAAAGTAGAAGTAAACGACGATATCAACGTGATCCCCTGTTCCCTCTCTTCCGCCAGCGGATACAATGATTACTGTCCTACTCCTCTGGAAGGAAGTGAAAAGGAGCGGGTCCTGGAAAAGTTAAAGGAATACAGCGCAATCGAGTAGGAGGCGGTGATTAGCCGCCGTCCTCTCACACCACCGTGCGTACCG
>ENA-OPDJ01000156-OPDJ01000156.1-human-gut-metagenome-genome-assembly--contig:-NODE-156-length-67624-cov-5.737276_pt1 | contig 67624 bp, 50 predicted proteins | sample MGYA00241621_ERZ501505 | MGnify/ENA primary metagenome ERZ501505 (study PRJEB25962, sample SAMEA2042624) | human gut metagenome | biome: human gut; feature: human-associated habitat; material: faeces... | reverse complement strand
CGTCTTTGCCGAGTGAAAATGCAAGAATATCATTAATTTTCTGTTCGTCCTCAATAATGAGTATAGTTCTATCCATTATTAAATATCAATCCTTTCGATTATAGAATAATATTTAAACGAATAACATTCGTAAATATTATTACAAATTTTTCGTAACCATTACATATATTTTATCAGAATTTAACATACTGTGCAAGGGTATTTTACAAAAAAATTAAAAAACAATAAAACACTAAGAAAAAATATGCAATATAATAATAAAATATATTATAAAAGATAAAAATAAAGAAATTTCAAAAAATAACAAAGATATATTGACAATTTAATCCTCTAGTGTTATTGTATAGTTGTACAAAATAAAGGATAGAAATTAAGCAAGGGCGCTTACCAACAGGATAAGTTTCCCTTGCTTTTCTTTTTATTATTTAAAGTTTATCAATAGCCGCGCAAATATCAGCGAAGATACCGTCCATAGTACCCAATCCCTGAATGTGGCAATATTTACCGTCGTTCTTGTACCAGTCAATCAACGGAGCAGTCTGAGAGTGGTATACTACCAGACGCTTCTTGATAGTTTCTTCATTATCGTCAGCACGACCAGATTCCTGTCCACGTTTAATCAGACGAGTCATCAGTTCATCTTCAGGAACTTCCAGGTCAAGCATGATAGAAACTTCCTGTCCGCGTACCTTCAACATTTCTTTCAAAGCTTCAGCCTGAGCGATTGTACGAGGGAATCCATCGAAAATCACACCTTTGCTATCCTTGAAGCTGTCGAATACGCTAGCCAGAATATCAATCATCAATGCATCCGGAATCAACTGACCATTGTCGATATAACCTTTTGCTGTTTTACCCAGTTCCGTGCCGTTCTTGATTTCTGCACGCAATACATCTCCCGTAGAAATATGGTTCAAGCCATATTTTTCCACAATACGAGCACTCTGAGTTCCTTTACCTGAACCCGGAGCACCAAAAATTACAATATTCAACATGTTGTCTTATAATAAATAAAAAAAATTATTCCACCACTGTATAGATGTCACGATAGTTTCGTCCGAAGCCATCGTAATCTAGTCCGTAGCCCACGATAAAATCATTCGGAATATTCATCGCCACATAGTTTATATCCAAATCTACCTGCAACTTATCCGGTTTCACCAGCAACGTGGCAATACGGATTTCTTTCGGATTGCGTGCTTTCAGGGTTTCCAGCAAACGCTGCATGGTCAGCCCCGTGTCCACAATATCCTCCACGATTACTACCGTACGTCCTGAAATGTCTTCATTCAGTCCCACCAGTTCTTTCACCTTTCCTGTAGAAGCCGTTCCCGCATACGAAGCCAGCTTCACAAAAGAAATCTCGCATGGAATCGTCAGATGTTTCATCAAATCGGCCGTAAACATGAACGAGCCGTTCAACACACTCAAAAACAACGGATTTTCACCCTCCAAGTCATGATTGATTTCATTGGCCACACGTGCCACCTCCTTCAGGATATCCGCCTCTGGGATAAACGTTTTAAAACGCTTGTCTTTAATCTGAATCGTATCCATGTTATAATCTAGTTTTAGAAATTGTGCAAATTTACGGATTTTCCCTAAAACCTCCACACTTCCTCTTGAGTATTTAAAGATATTTTCAATAGAATATACATCCCATTCGAGGCTTTTTTCGTACTTTTACCGACAAAATAGCTATTTTATATATACAATGAAAATTTTAAGTTGTACACAACAAAAAGAGGCAGATGCATATACCATCGCCCACGAATCTATATTGTCAATCAACCTTATGGAAAAAGCCGCCGGTCTGCTGGCACAAGCTATCAGCGAGCGATATGACAAATCTCACCGTCTTGTCGTATTTGCCGGTCCGGGCAACAATGGGGGCGACGCACTGGCTGTAGCCCGCATCCTCTTCCTGAAAAATTATCCGGTAGAAGTCTATTTGTTCAACGTAAAAGGTACCCTTTCTGAAGAATGCCTCACCAACATCCAGCGCCTGAAAGAAAGTGGATTTGCCAACTACACCGAAGTCAGCAACCAGTTCGACCCGCCTCATCTGGGCAGTCACGACGTAGTAATCGACGGTCTGTTCGGTTCTGGACTTCAAAAACCGTTGAGCGGAGGATTTGCAGCCGTAGTACAATACATCAATGCTTCTCCTGCCCAGGTGGTATCCATCGACATTCCTTCCGGACTGATGGGAGAAGACAATACCCATAACATCCGACAAAATATCATCAAGGCCGACCTGACCCTGAGCATCCAGTTGCCCAAACTCTCCTTCCTCTTTGCCGAAAATGCAGATGTGGTAGGCGAATGGCAATTGCTCGACATCGGTATAAGCCGTGAATTCATCGAATCAGCCAAGACGAACTATTACATCACCGAAGCCAGCGAAATGCGTGCGCTCATCAAGCCAAGAAAGAAATTTGCCCACAAAGGCATGTTCGGCCACGGCCTGCTGATAGCCGGTTCATACGGTATGGGAGGGGCTGCCCTGTTAGCTTCACGTGCCTGCCTGCGTTCGGGCATCGGACTACTCACCGTACACACCCCAGTATGCAACCATGACCTGCTACAGAGCAATGTGCCCGAAGCCATGGTACAGGATGACGTACACGATCGCTGCTTTGCCGAAGCTGCCGACCTCGACAACTTCCAGGCCGTAGCCATCGGCCCGGGATTAGGACAGGAAGAAATCACGGTGCAGGCGCTGTTCGACCAGGTTAGCAACTGCTATATTCCTTTGGTCTTAGATGCAGATGCACTCAACATCTTCAGCAGCTACCGTAACTACCTGACCCGTATTCCCCGCCACAGCATTCTTACTCCACATATCAAGGAACTGGAACGCATCATCGGACGCTGCAGCAACAGCTACGAGCGTTTGTCAAAGGCGAAAGAACTGGCGGCCCACCTGCAATGCTACATCGTACTGAAAGGAGCATGGACAGCTGTCATTACCCCCGACGGAGTGACTTACTTCAACCCCACAGGTAATCCGGGTATGGCCACAGCCGGAAGCGGTGACGTTCTTACCGGTGTCATCCTGTCACTGCTCTCACAAGGCTACACACACGAGGAAGCCTGCCGCTTAGGCGTCTATGTACACGGTCTGGCCGGTGACATCGCCTGCCAGCAAAAGGGAGTAATCGGTATGACTTCCGGTGACATTGCAGACGCATTGCCGGCCGCATGGAAACAACTAATGGAAACTAAATGACAGACAATATGAAAAAAGGAATCATTGCATTGGGACTGCTGGCCTCTCTGAGTGCTTACTCCCAAGAAAGCTATGTGCCGCAGGCAGGCGAAGGCATCGTGTACTTCCTGCCCAAAACCAAAGTAGCCATTGACATCATTGCCACCAAGGTAGACTACCAGCCGGGCGACTTCAGCCTTTATGCCAGCCGTTACCTGCGTCTGAACAATATCAGCTCACAGCCCGAAAGCCATTGGGAAATCAAGGATATTCAAGTCCGCCTTGTAGGAGTGCCCGACTCTACGAAAGCCTACATCATGAAGTTGAAAGATAAGAGTATGGCATCCAATGTAGAACTGACCGATAAAGGGATTGTAAAAGCCATCAATACGACCTCTACCGAAAAAGAATCTCTTCCTGACTACAAGTTAGAGAAACCACAGCCTCATGAGAATGCCCGCAAATACATGACAGAAGACATCCTCATGGCTGGTTCCAGCGCAAAAATGGCAGAACTGACCGCCCGCGAAATCTACAACATACGCGACAGCAAGAACACTATCCTGCGCGGTCAGGCAGAAACCATGCCAAAGGACGGAGCTTCTCTCCAACTGGTTATTGACCAGCTGAACAAACAAGAAAAGGCCCTGATGCAAGCTTTTACCGGTACTACCGACCGCACAGATAAAGTCTTTACAATATTGGTAGAACCCGGCAGTGATACACAAGAACAGGTTGCTGCTCGTTTCTCCACCCAGTTAGGAGTACTTCCGACCGACAATCTGGCTGGTGACCCGATTTATGTTTCCATCCGCAACACTTCTACCCTTCCCATACCGGAAGAAGATAAGAAAAAGAAAAAAGCGGAAGGTGCCATCTACAATGTACCGGGTAAAGGAAATGTCACGGTAACTTATCAGGGTAAAAAACTGTTCAACGACGAAATGGCATTCACCCAGTTTGGCTACACCGAAGTATTGGTAGACGGCTTGTTCGACAAGAAAGTAAACACCCGCGTGATTTTCAATTCCACTACCGGTGGTATTTTAAAGATTGACAAAGACTAAAATATAGAGTTTTAAAGATAAAAATCCCGTTCTCTGTGCAAAATGCCGGAGAGCGGGATTTTTCGTTATCAGGTTATCCTCAATAGCAGATTCATTTTTACACATATTCACCGCATTTACGTACAATAATAGTTTTTAAAGAAGCTCTCTTATAAAATTATTTTTCTCCGTCCGTATTCTTTCCAGCACAGAGAACATGCAAAAGCGTTCAAAAGAATGTGACGGAGCAAACTGAATTAATAAATCGTGCGGAAAAGATAATTACCTATAGTGAATTGCATGGAAAAAGTTACGACAATTTTATAACAACAAGAGCTGCAACTTTTCAGGTCACAGCTCTTGTTATTATAAGATGAAGACAACTCTCACTTTTTATTCTTCAACTTTAGTCAGCTTTATATTACGAACATAAAGAGTTGTAGGAGCTTTAATATCTGCTACATTATGAGAATAGAACATAATATTAACTCCTTTATTAACTTTCTCAACAGTCGCTTCAAGACAATCTTTCTCTGCCAAGCCATTAGACTTTCCACTTTTACAAGTCTTAGTAAAATCAAAAGATATAGAAACTGAAACCCACTCTGTCGTAGCTGCCTTTGTTGTAAGAGTTCTACCATAATCTTTTTGTAAAGGTTGAGTATCCTTTATATCAGCCAAAATAGGTATTCTAAACAATGTACTATCTCCTGATGCAGATATTCCAACTCCAACTGTCCCATACGTAGTTCCACCTCCTTCCGTAGCACCTTTCAACTCAAATGACAATTCATATTGCCCTATTTCCAAAGGTGTACAAGAATGATATGTAATATTATCACTATTCCACGCCCCATCAGAATCTACAAATCTTTTTATTGTCATTGCTCCTTCACTTTCATCATAACCAACAACTGTCAGATTAGTTACAGAACTTCCACTTCGTTTATACCAACCTTCTTTTTTATCAGTTCCTATTTGATTTGCACTTGTCGATGCACTCCAATTATACTTAATTGTATCAAGTTTTACATCTACCGGCAGCGGAATATTCAATTCAGCAACACTAATTGAAGCATCACCTGTTACTTCATCACTTTCGCCCCAGTTAGTAATACCTTGTGAAGTAATAGTCACCGTTACATCTTCTGCAGAAGAAGAAGATCCCAGTTCCACATTCAAGCTAATATATTTTCCTCTTTCAAATTTTACATCAGAAGCTTTGTAAGAAACTTTGTAAGTTCTTCCTTTTGATACGATAGTCATCAATGCTGTACCCTGAGCAACAGTCTGTTCCGGCACAATAGCACGGTACTTCATGGATGTGGTCAACTTATCCATAGTCACATTAGCTTTCTTTTCTCCGGGTGTCACAGTACTTGCTTCCAGATTCATTGTAGCATCCGTAGTCATATTACTCAATGTAACCACTGCATCTTCAGCTGCATTCGGTCCTGAAAGAGTCACTTCTACCAAAGAAAGCGCATGAGTAAACTGCAAGTCTACATTTGCCTGTCCTGCCTCTGCAGTCAAGTTAGCCATCAAATAATCATTGGCCAGATAACCACCTGTTTCCTGATCTGCATTTACTTCTGTAGCCACGGCTGTGCTAGTTGCAGACTCTGCATAAGGATAGTATGCGTAATATGTATAAACTTTATCTGCTGGTACTTTAATAGTCGCACCATTCCAGGCATTCCCATCAAATGTATATTCCAAATTAGAATAAGAATCCACTTCTTTTACAAAAACACCGACCTTATTTTCATTTTCAAAAGAAGCTTGATAAGAACCGTCTTCCATTGCAACTCTGGAAGCGGAAGTTCCTTCTATACCCATTGTAAACTTTACATCTCCACCATTGTTGGATACAAACTGTTCACCCAACTCATTGTTACATGCCGTCATGGCTGTTGCCGCAATAGCCGCAATAAAGACTTTATTTAATGTTTTCATATTATTAAGATATTATTTTATTATTTTTGATATGGTTCCATTATCACATCACTTACATAAATTGATGCATTAACAGATTGGATAGCTGCCGTAGCCGCACTATTAGTATAAATTCTCAAATCAAAGCCACTCTCTATATCAGCATCTGAAGAAGATTCAAATTTTGCAGGATTTTGAGCATTATTACCTGGAATAGAGCCAGTAGTTGAACTTATCAATGAAAAGTCTATATAAAATATATATTCTTGCCAAGCATCTGAATTACTAGGAGTTACAGAAACTGTTGTTGCACCCGTCTCCTTATTAAAAGAAGTTGGATTTGTACTTGCTGCAAACGACCATTTATAATGTTCATCGGTTAAATTCTTTGACTTGCATGTAAACACCAAAGGAGAAATTTTACCTAGTTCATTTTTATTAGATTTTATTTGCAACGTTACTTTATAAACCGAATTTCCTTCTTCAACGTATATGGGTTCTACATGATTATAACCAATAGCAGCTACATACCAACTATTATTTACGGCCTTACCCTGTCCTTTATTTGCAGTTGGATCCCAAACAGAAGTATAAGTCAATTTTGCAGCTTTTTCCCATGAAGGCTCATTGGCACTCTCCAAAGCAAATGTTCCCAAAGTATCTGTAGCATGTTTCAACTGAAACCAGCTCTCATCATTAAAATTCCGTGTATCAGTTAGCACCGAAGGAAGATTATCTCCAAATGGCTGAATCAAAGGAACCTCTTCCGTCTCACCACCTTCAGGATTTTCACCTGGAGTCCATCCATCAATTGCAGCTCCACCAATTGTAACTTCAGCCCCATCAGGCAATGCATTTAATTTATTTACAGTGATCTGCAACAACTTACCACGTTCATATTTTACATCTGCATCAAAAGTTACATTAAACGTTTTACCATCTGCTACGATTGTCAGTAATTTACTATCAGCTTTGATTGTCTGTTCCGGTACCACAGCACGATAAGTCAATGACTCTGCTGCTTTTTTCATCGCTACACCTACAGACGCACCACTAGCAGCAGTAACGGATCCATCTTTCGCATTCACTGATGTAACAGGTAAAATACTCTGGAGAGTAACTGTTGCATTAGCATCACTCGTAGTACCTTCCATTAATGAGACCTGTACCATGGCCATAGCATGCGCAAATTTCAATGAAATGTTTGTTGCTCCAGCAGCAGCCTCTGTATTACGGGCTGACAGCATATCATTTTTACCAAATCCAGCAGTCTGGTCTGCACTTACCGTATCTTTAATTGACGCAGGATCAGTTACAGATGCATCATAAGGATAATAAGCATAATAGCTTAACTTTACACCATCCTGTGCTGCAATGGCATTTTCCGATGTCCACTTAGAACCATTATAAGTATATTTCACATTTGAAGAAACCAGTTTTTCTCCATCATAAGCAAAAATACCAATCTCATCATTTTGTTCAAAACTAGTTACCAACGTTCCATCCGCAATAGCAGTACGTGACAAATTTTCCACGCCAATACTAAACTTCACATTTTGTCCGTTCTTGCCATTCTCAGCCAGCTGCTCTTCTATTTCATTCGAACAAGCAGTTATCATTAATGCACCAGTAAGGGCAAATATCAAGCTTTTGAAATACATTTTCATAAAGTTATATTATTAAGGTTATTATTATTCCGGTTGTTCATTTCCTTCCACTCCAATTTCATCCCCAGTTTCCCAGTCTTCCACCGTAATCGGATAGCTGGTTACTTTCACTATCGGATTGAAATTTTCATCAATTTTTATCTCAAATTTTGTATTAATAGCCCCAGGTACTGCAGCTATGTAATCAGTTACTTTTACTTCAATAGGATTGGCTATCGGCGCATTATCCGCATTCAGTAAAGTAATCACAATGACAGGCGTTACAGTAGCTGCCGGTGTTTCAGTTGCACCTTCCCCTTCATTCCCATTTTGTTCTTGTGACTGAACAGGGAACAACATAGCTCTAAATTTATTACTTGTAGTAGTTGTAGCTCTGGAACATCCCGCAGTACTTGCGTCCGCTAATGTCAGCGTACCAGTTTCCGATTCTGTCAACGTTCCGTTCAACACATTCAAGCTACCTTTCAAGGCCGTATTTTTAACTTCTACCTTCATGCTGGAATAAGATACTTCCGGAGCAATGTCTGCAGAAACCATAGCAAACACATGCTTCAGTTTAAAAGCAGCCTCACGGTTATCTTTGTTCAACCCGCTCACTCTGTCAAACTGAAGATTGAAAGCCAATTCCTGCTCCGTAGTCAAATCCACGTTTAACTGGTTATCGGTGACTTCAGCCATACGCGGATAATATGCAGCTAAGTCCCTTTTATCTCCATTGGAAGGAAACACAGGAATAGAGTCACTTTGGTTAGCTGTAAAATAACTTCCGATACCTCCTGAATTAAAACCGACATTAAAATAGGGTTCCACAAGATTGTCTGTACCCTCTTCCAACATAGAAACGCCGATGTTCTCCCCTTTCGCATAAAGCTGCGCAGCCTTATCGGCTTCAAAGCCCACATTCTGAGCCGTCACCACCAACGGATAGGCATTATCGTATACAGCCGTAGCTCCTTCATCTTTGCCACATGCTGCCAACAAGAACGCCAGAGGCAATGCCCAGAGGTAATGTTTTTTGTTGATCATGCTATTAATGAATTTATTTAGGTTATTATTTATTATTCTTTCAAAGGTTTTTCATCAAAATCCGTGTCTTTCACACCATTAGTTATTTGTATCTTTACAAAAATACGAAATTTACCTTATAGAAACTATACTTTTTTTGTCTCAAAAATGTGCTATTTTTGTACAAAAAAGAATCGGTACAATAACTCCTATAAGATCATTGTACCGATTCAGATTATTCCATCAAGGAACTCGTTATTTTTTGATCAATTCGATTCGCATAAAGCGGATATTGTCTTCACTCTCATTCTGTATATCTTCACCAAAGAATCCCAGACGACTGAATGTTCCTGTGCTGTTTACAGACAATTCTATTGTCTTTACTCCTTTCTTATCAAACGAAACCGTACCTATGTCACTCCATGTCTCCGGATAAGAATTTTGTCGCACATTCGCAATTTCACCATCTTTCTTCATTTCCACATTCTTAAACGAACGTCCATCTACCTCCAATGAAATTCGGGCACCCTTTGCAAATGAACGTCTCCAATGACGACTCGTAAAAATCCGAATCAGATAATCACCCGGTTCATCAATTTCACATTTCAATTTCAGTTTTCCGGTTTCACTATTAAAATTCTGTGTGTTTCCTCCTTCGGCAATACTCAATACACCTTTCTTCCCAGGAATAATCCGCCCTGTAGCCACAGGCAAGCTCACTACATTTTCATTCATGTAATTAGTTTGATCGAAACGGGCAGGCTGCTGACAAACCAGTTTCAACACCGGAACACGGGCATAATCCAAATTAGCCGGTATATTCAGTTGGAACTGCTCACCATCTGCATAAGTCAAATTCTGATTCGATGCCAGAACGCACGCCTGTTCCACAGGAGACAATAACCCCTTCAATACTATTTTCCGGTCAGCCGGTTCACGCAACAAATGCAAATACAGACAATTTTCCTTACGAGTTACATATCCCCACGGGAAATTATCATTAAAAGGATTTCCAGAAGCGCCATAAATAGATTCAGAATTAACTTTCATCCAGTCTCCTATGAAATTCATAATATCCACACTGGGCTGAGGAACCGTTCCATCTGCTTTAGGACCAATGTTCACCATATAATTCACTCCACGGCTGACACATTCAATCAAGGAGCAAAGAATATCTTTCGGGCTCTTCCAGGCATGATCGTTTTTCTTGTAGCCCCAGGTATGATTCATCGTTGCTACCATTTCCAAGTCCATATCAGCACGATATGCAGGCATTTCATTATCACCTAATGGTCCATAATCGCCTAAATTATATCCCACACGACCATTAATGATGCAATGAGGCTGCAATTCACGAACCACGTCCACAAAAGCCTGGCTTTGTTCTTTGGTTAAATCAAAAGGAGTATCATACCACAACAAATCAATTTTCCCATAACGCGTAAGCAATTCACGCATTTGCGGTAAAGCCTTTTCCTGAATATACCGGTCCAAATTCGGTTTCACTTCCGACTTCGGCTTGCCGTAATGTCCATCATATTCATTCTGCATCACAGCTGCATCCTCTTCCCGCCAATCCTGACGATGAGAATAATAAAATCCAACTTTCATGCCATATTTATGACAAGCTTCCACCAGTTCTTTCAGAGGATCTCCTTTATAGGGTGTACGTTCTATATCAAAATCCGAAACACTACTTGGGTATAAACAAAATCCTTCGTGATGTTTGGTAGTAAAGACAAGATACTTCGCCCCTGCATTCTTTGCCATTTTTACCCATTCTTCCGGATTGTATTTATCAAGCGTAAAACCGGAAGCCAATTTTTCATATTCACTATTGGGCACTTTTGCAAAGTTCTGAATCCACTCACCGATTCCATCTACCGGTTTTCCGTTCCATTCACCGGCAGCTACAGAATACAACCCCCAATGAATAAACATCCCGAAACGAGCCTCACGCCACCAATCCATATCCGCAGATTGTCTGGCATAACCCAATACTGAAATCCAACCCAATAAAAAGATACTTAATGCCTTTCTAAAATTCATAGTAACTATTTTTTTCAATTACCTTATCCGGTTATTTCTAACCGGATATTAATCACTTTATTTCTGTTTTGTTAGTTTCATATACACAGGAAGTCCGTTTCGCAACAAACAAGACACTTCCGTATTTCCATTCTCCATTGTCTTTAAGAAAACGCCAGGCACATTTCCATCCATCTGCCAGATACCTTTCAGTTCAATAAAGGCAGGGGTAGGAATTTCTTTCCAGTTCTTCTTGTCCAGCAGTTTAGGACGCAAGTTCGGATTGGCCATACCCAACGACAGACTACCATCCGTATTCTTTTGTTCTATCAGTAACAGTTCCGTAGCTGAAGAAACTACCTCACCGGCTGTCAATCCCTTCGCAGGAGTAAAGAATGAATAAGCCAGCACATTCTTCGGTGCATATTTAATGATGTGCAAGGAATCCTGCATTTCCACTACCGAAAATAATTCTCCTTTTGTCTGACGGTCGGCCACATCCTTCATCTTAGCTTCATCCGCTGCCGGAACTACTACAAAAGAATAGGACTTTTTCTCCGGTTTCACTCCATGGTTCATATACGCTTTTGCCACCACTTCTTTAGCCGGTTTGCCAGCCATACCTACAGAAGAAGGCGTCTCCTGTTCGTCATAAATCACTGTAAGTTCATCGTGACCTGCCGGAACAAAAAAGCCGGTTGAAACAGGATTAATCATCGTCACAGATTCTGAAGAAGCATAATTCTGGCGATTTCCCTTCGTTACCTCCTGGCCGTTCACAGTCAACTTATTGTACTGTTTACTTACTACCGACTGGAATAAGTTCGTAGCCGTAATCATGTTATCCGCATAATCACCCTTTGCAGAAATACCATTACCAATACTGAACAACATACCGTCAATAGCCAACACCGACTTACAGAAAGTCAAATTGGTAGGAGTAAATCGCTGGCTTCCCCAACGGTCATCCTGATCAAAAGCGGTAGCAAAGAGTCCGTAATCCTTCATCGATACAGCCCCGGCAAAATTGCTCGTTCTGGCCTTCTGGTCAAAACGATCCTTATCGTTCTTATAAGGCATCATTTCCGCCCAGTCGGTATAATGCACTGTCGTACTTCCCGGCATCATGTTCCAGTCCCATCCGGCACCCTTATTCTCATTGTTAGAAGGATAACCTGTAGGAACCAGTCCCCCATCGTACAGGATCTCCAGTGTACCATGGCTCTGGTAACGTCCGAAACGATTGGTCTTGTTATAAATCTCACTTCCCCACAACATAGCTGTAGGCGACTTCATCACAGCCACCCATCCCGGCTGACGATACACTCCTGCCGAGCTGTAGTTATACTGATAGAATCCGTTGGCATCAGCAGCCGGTACCGGATACTTATCCGTCTTAAAGAAGTAATTATAATAAGCAGCCAGTTCCTTATCTAAATCCGTGCCTGTGGCATCCGCTCCAATCTCAATCAACTGTTCGAACAATTTCTGCGTAAAGGGCACTTCAATACTATAGAAAGGATGGCGTCCTGCCATACTGTTGGCATAAATCCGGTTCTTATCACCTTCTGCACGCACAGCAGTCATGTAAATCGTTACGACAGCCTTTTTCAGTCTTTCGTACGATTTAGGGTCAATCTTGAAGGAAGTCCCCTTGAAACGATAGAAGTATTCCACCCACGTTTTGTAAGAATACATGTATCCATTATAATGCGCATTGTGGTGGAAACCTGTACCGTCCGGCTTCAGAATATCCTTATTGCCCACATTATAGCGCGTACATACCCGCAGGAAGCCGGAGAGCAACTGCAAGTCCTGCACAGCCTGCTGGTCGTTCGGGTTAGCCAGTGCCAGATTAAACACGTATGGCACAATGTTGAAAATATAGTCCGAACTAATCCAGTTCAGGATGGCCTTATCTCCCTGACGAATCACATCCACTTCCAGCAATTTCTGTACGGCGGCAATCATTTTAGCCTTACGTACCTCATCACATACCGGAATGGCACTCATCAAATCAGTAGGAATCTTTCGTACATCACTATAGTTGCTATATACCAGCTTAGGCATACGAAGGAAAAAATTGTGTGTAAACAGATAATCCAGATATAAATCCAAATCTGCTTTACCTGACTTACCGTTTTTCAAAGCTCCGTACGACAGCACGCGAACGGTCTTTGCCACATCTCTCAAATGCTGGTTCGTCACTTTTTCGCCCCACAAATCAGCTCCAGTTACGGCATAATCTCCTGTACGTTGCAACATCAGCATCTTCACTGCCATTTGAGTCGATTTCAACTCATTTTCTGAGGCTTTCGGATTCGCCAGCTTATATTTCTTACGGAACTCCTGCAACTCATTTAGTTTCGTTTCATCAGTATTCTGATTCACTGCCTGCAGTGTAACGGCTTCTTTCATTATGCTGCCTGCGGCATATACAGCCGGAGCACAAACCCCACATAAAAAGAATAAACAAAGATTTCGTGTTAAGTTCATGATATTTAAAGTTTATAATTATTTCAAAGCCTTCAACCAAGCTGGAACACTACCCAAACGGCGTTCCAATTGTGCCTCATAAAGCGACTGAGGTTCTACCGGCATGCCATTACTTTCATCCAGCTTCACCTGCTCTTGTACAAACTTGACAGGATCACCATGGAATCCTACAATAACCGGCGGTAAAATTTTCCAATATTTCCAACCCGTACGCCACCAGTCAAACTCCCCATTTGCCGGCAGTGTACCATTGCCATTCAGTTTTGTATTCGTAGAGAACATATTCCAGATGGTCAGGTCATTCAAATGATTCGGCACTTGATTGGCGTCTCCGCCCTGTCTGGACTGCACAAAACCACCTGTACAATTATCTATCAGTGTAGCACGAGGCTGAGTGGCATGCGATTCAAAGCAAGCATCATCTCCCCACGTAACCTTCCAGATAACAGCCCCCATACTGGGTTTTGATACACCGCAGGCATGATACTGCCCGGTATTACTCTGGAACGTAGGATATTCATCCGCCAACGGACCGTCTGTACAATCACGCACCGCACCGATAAATACCCGGCTGGAACCTTGGGAACGGATGGCTGCATGACCGCGATTTCCAGTAATATTAATCTTATAAGCAGAAAAATTCGCACTCGAAATAATTGAAGCTGCCTCACTCACATTCTCAAAATTCACACGCCGCATCCATGAATTGACAACGCGCATAAAAGCAATCGGCTTGTAAGCACCATCATCAATCCAACTACGATGATGCTTGAAATCATCTACCGCATGCCCCACAAATGTCAAATCCTCTACTCCCACATTCTCATAATACGAATATTTACGCAGTTTCCAGTTCCACTGTGCATCCACCTCATGCATAATCGGTTCTTTAAAGGTAATTTCATCCCCGCTGATGTTCACAATCTGATGATAATCCTCCACCTGTACTCCTTCTGTCGAGATATTGGTCATCGTCGATTCCCAGGCATACGGCAGCAGTTCCTGTTTCACCAGTTCCGGACTATTATCGTGCAAATACAAACACACCCATTCACCTACTTTAAAATTCGAAGCTCCGGTCACTTTTACCTTAAAGGTTCCTTTCTCGGCATTTCCCGTCACTTCATACTCTGTTCCCAGCCATGCATTATGCTTGATGTTAATCATCACCGGAGAAGAATACATCACCTCCGTATCGGTTGGCAAATTCGGAGTATCCATTTTAATGAACGTTTTGTCGGGCCCGTCTCCTTTTATTACAAAGTTCCCACCATAGATAATGATAGACGAGCTCGTATTATTTCCTTTTCCATCGTACGCGGGGTTTTTAACACCTTGTGTCAGTGTATTATCCTCCTCATTATGCAGCACATATTCTCCTGCCGGAAAGTAGAACACCACTCTTGCATTGGCATTTGAATACGATTTGCTTTCGTCGTCAATGCGTACTAATTTTTTCTCTTTCAGTAAATTCAGGAATGCCTCCCGTGCTGTCAAATCGGGATGAGCATCCATATATTCCTTTACATTAATCGTTTCATATCCTAATGCAAATCCATCAGGAGCTTCCACCTCCCCATGTTTGTAACCGGCATAAGAAAAATCCAGCAACACATTATCGGCCGAACCTGCCACAAATTTGTTCCAGGCATCCGTGGTACCTTTTCCCTGCACTTGTGTACTAATTTTCTTCTCTCCACAACGCAAAGATATAGTCAATGTTCCCGCATCCTCATCTGCCGAACATCCGGCAAAAGGAGAAAAAGCTGCAGCCGGTTCCTTTTCAACATCCCATACCTGGCGACTCCCTATTTGCGTCCATTGAGAACCGTTATAAGAAACCTCCCATAAATTCTTTTCTCCCACTCGAAACTGAGGTGTAAAAACACCTTTTCCCACAGAACTTAAAGCGGCCGCTAACTGTCCATCCAGAGTTGTCAGGTTCTCGGTTTTTCCATCCAGCTCATACACCCAATAACCATCTGCATCAATACCCACTAATGGAACAGCATTTTTCTTTACCTGTTCATCCTCCGCATACACTGTAAGTACATGACCATTATCCAATTCAACCAGATAACGCCCACTGCTTTCTTTTATATAAGCCAGTACTTTCAGCTTCCCTTCGGCTATCTGCTGCATATCAGCTACATCACGGTTCATTTGGGCTATTACATCACTCACAATCGGTGTATTATCTCCTTCCGTGCTTCCGTTACCTTCATTACCTTCCTCACCTGCCGGATTTTCATCCGTACATGCACATATCATCCCTATCGCCATTATCACCCAGAAAAGCAACAACCTGCCAGTCAGGAATCTTAAACAAGTTTTTTTCATTCGAATCCAGTTCTTCATATTTTTCCACAACTGTATAGCAAAACTACCCCGTAATAGCAATGCATCTACTACGGGGCAGTATCTCCCATATTATTATTTCAAGGCATTTAACCAAGCCGGCACATATCCCAAACGTTTCTGAAGCTGAGCCTCATACAATGACTCTGGAGTTACCTTTACCCCCGTACTTTCTTCGTATGTCAGCTGACCCTCCTCTTGTGAGAAAGTAACAGCTTGTCCATGTGTTCCTACCACAATAGGAGGATATATTTTCCACCAAACATTTTCAGCATCCCACCATTTAAAGTCAGAAGCAAAGTTGTTACTCTTCTCATCAATCGTACCAGTCACCTCCAAATTCCACAACGTGAGATCTGACAAATGATTCGGTGCTTCATTTTCTGCTCCACCGGCATGATAGCGTACCAATCCACCCCGACAATTATCAAACAACGTAGCGCGAGGTTGAGTAGCATGCGATTCAAAACAAGCATTGCTTCCCCAATTAGAATTCCAAATGACATTACCGATACTTGGTTTAGAAACTCCACAACCGTGCCATTGCCCATCACCTCTTGAGTCAGAACTAACATCACTTATTTTTCCAATAAAGACACGCGTAGACCCTGCAGCTCTGACAGCTCCATGCCCTCTGTGCCCACGAATCTCAATATTATAAGCCGAACAATTGGCCGACTCGCTAAATGTTACTGCCTCACTTACACTTTCAAAATCAACATTACGTACCCACGAGTTTACCAAACGAATCATACTAACAGGACGATACTCCTGGTCATATTTCCATGCATCCACGCCTCCCGGAGCTCCTTCCCCATGATGATAATAAGGAGTTACAGCCTGTCCGACAAAGGTAAGATCTTCAATACCTACCTGCTCATAATACTTATATTCACGGATTTCCCATCCTAAACAATCATTGTACTGAATATCTATATCGTGCATAATAGGCTCATAGAAAGTAATCATATCTCCATGGGCAGCCTTTACCTGATGAAATTCTGTAATTTTTATTCCATATTCATCCTCATTACTTTCCGTAATTGGAACAGGTGACTTAGTAATAGACCATTTTTCCCCAGGACGAAGAGGTCCTAATTCTTTAGCTAAAAGGTCTTTACTTCCACTTCTTAATCGAAGCTGCACCCACTTTCCAGGTTTGATATTGGTAGTAGAAGATACTTTAATTTGAAAGTCTCCTCTCTTCGCATTGGCGGTTACAAGAGCCAGTTGAGGAGAATTGTTATTATCAGTCGGGCTATTGGTATGCTTGATTGTCAACAAAGGAGCATTAGTCTTCTCAGTATCTCCATTAGGAGTCATCATGACCAAACGAGTCTTGTCTTTTCCAGCCCCTTTAATTACAAAATGCCCTCCTAAAATATCATACGGGAAGTTTTTCCCTTCTCCTTCATGCAACACATACTCACCCTCCGGAAAATAAATGACAATTCGGGCATTTTCATTTGTAGCTCCAGACGTAGTTTTTCTAATCAACTTATTCTCATCCAGAATCTTTGTAAATGCCTGTAATGCATTTAAGTTATTATTCTGCATCACTTCTTGCACATTGTACACCTTATATCCCAATGAGAAGCCATCTACAGGAGCCGTATTTCCATGATCATATCCAGCATAAGAATAATCCAGCAACACATTATCCTCCGCTTTCATCATGAATTTCTTCCACGCATTAGCTGAAGTAGAAGCTGAAGCATCCATATTTAGAGAAAGTTCTCCCACTGCAGTCTGTAAAGACAATACACCATCCGTTACAGAAGCCGACTTAAACAATGAATAGCTAGCAGCCGTTTTCGCTTCCAGTGAAGGTGCCACATCAGTAGAAAGATTTTTCCACTGCACACCGTTCAAAGACATCTTCCAGCAACCGTCCTCACCCAATGCAATCTGCGGCGTGAACACTCCTTTTCCTGTCTTTCTCAAAGCGGGAACCGCATTACCACTCACGTCTGTCAGTTCCACTTGTGTACCGTTCAACTGATATACCCAATATCCGGCTTCATTAATTCCCATCACCGGAATGTCATTATCCACTTCAGCAGAGCTGGAAGCACCCACAATCCAATTATTGTCCAATGTCAACTTATATCCGGACTCGCCATCTTCCGTATAGTCTACAATATTAACATCTCCTTCAGCCATCAACTGAAGTGCTGCCACATTGGTATTATATTGCTGTAACAACCCTGCGACCTCTTCCGGCTGTTCAGGAATGACAACCGGTTCTGTCACTTCTTCGTCTGAACAAGAAAACCAGAACAAAGAAGCTAAAAGAGTTATTCCAATATTTAGTTTTTTCATGATATTATTTATTGTTTCGTCCTACATAGATGTAACTAAAAAATAGCACGACATTTAATTTAATATGTACCTATTATTCTATATGAGCTCCCACATTTTGATATTCAGGAAGCAACTCAAATTCAGCTTTTTCTACATCTAACTTGGAAAATGGATCACTATTTAACTTCTGCAAGGCATTTGTCACATTTCCAGGAACAACCCCACTAGAATGAAACAAACTAAATGACTTATTTTCTGAATCTCCATTATAATATACATTATTATCAAACGATGTTACTCCAAAAACTGATCCAGCCACACCATTCAACAAATATCCTCCATTACCATTATTCCGCCACAATAAGTTATTTGAAAAATCAATATTAAACATTTTTACTTTTACATATTGATTGGCTGGAACCATATTTATAAATGTATTATTTCTAATCTTTATATTTTCAAATCCAGAACCTTTCGTATTTGCACACTGTAACAAGCCAAAAGTTGCAACAGAAGCATCTTTTGTCCTACAATAGAATATACTATTTTCTACCACAAAACTATTAAAGCCTGCATATTCATAATTACTAAAACTAAAAACATTCTTAGCAACCTCAGAAGAGACTTCTGATGATAACAAAGTGTTACAAATTTCAATGTTACGTATAGGCATTTTCTTTGCAGGTTTGTCATTCGTTCCATTATTTATATAAACCCACGAATTTGCCTTAGATGGAAACAATAAATTACACCTATCGAATATCAAATTCTCAAAATATGTATTAGCATCAACAAAATCCGAACCAATATTAAAAGAATAAGTAGTATTCGCAGAGCCATCCACCATTATATTCTTCAACAACAATCCTAACCCACCTTTTTCATCTTTTAAAGACATATATTTACCTGCACTATATTTAACAGTCGGTAACATGTCTAACGAAGTATTTGGATCATTACCAATAATAATAAGCTTACTAACAGATGGACTTTTTGATAAAGTGACAGTTGTTCCTGTGTTCAAAAAATAAATTCCACTTGCTGAAAATTCTGTTACATTTTCAGCAGGAGCATGAATTTCATCTTTAGAAAACATATACTTATTAATAGTCACAGAACCTACTTGTAAATCCAAACCAGCCATAAAGTCTTCATAATAGCTTGTAGTTTTTGTTCTCGCCACAATCTCATCCGTGATTGTATTTGCTCCACGGTTCACTTCTATAGTTACCACACATTTACTTGCTGCATCCGGAGGTGTTACTGTTACATCCAAAATCTGTTCACCCGCCAAAGTAGAGTAATCAGACATTTTTGCTTTCCAGTCTGCAGGAACTACCGGACGGATAATATCACCAGGCTGAATATTTACTTTCACTTTCAAAGTTGCGCCATCTCCAATATACCACATCTCACCGTCAGCAAGTTCGGGCTCCGTAATCTCGCATACTAAATCTCGAATCACAGGAATCACACGTGGCTCTGGCTCTCCCTTCAAAGTTATCTTTATAAAATTAGGATCTGTTGTATCAACATCAGTAATAGGAGATTTTTTATCTAATGGAGTACCTGTAGCCACTACACCAAGATTTTCCCAAGTCTTTTTTCCGTCATAACTCACCCACCAGGTTCCATTTTCAATCTTAAACTGCGGAGTATAAGGAGCATCCTTACCGTCTTCGGCTTCAGCTTTTATACCCGAATCTTTACCTGCAATAATCCAGTTTCCACTTTCTTCGTCAATCGTAATGGAAGGATAATTAGCTCCCACAACTCCTTGAGTCAAGGTCAACGTTTCCCCGTTACTTAATGTCAGGGTATAGTTTGTTCCATCAAACGAGTAGCTGGTGATGGTTTTGTTTCCATCCAGCAACACACGGATGATATTCATATCATCATTCAGCTTCTGTACCTGTGCTTCGTAATCTTCCACACGATCTTTCAGCGAATTTATATCTCTTTCCAAATCGGTTGTGTCGCATGCCGCAAAACCGCACATCAACAAGCCGAACAATAATGATTTATATAGTTTCATAAGTTTACAGTTTTAATTATTCTGTTACAGTTACAGTCAAAGACTTCACCAAACGATAACCGGCTTCATTGTATATCTCAAAATAGATGGTATATTCCCCGGCAGATACAGTCACTCCAGTTGGAATGCTTATTGTAAGACTTTCAGCATCTGTCAATTCCACTTCAAAAGGTGTGGGACTTATCACTACAGTAGCCACTTCCGTCAAGGTTGCTGGAAAAGTTAAAGTGCGTGTAGAACTAGTAGACAGCGTAGGATTATCATCTGAGAATGTCATATTCAGTCCACCCAGCAACGCAATATCCACAAATTCATCAGAGCCATAAAGTTTGAACTTCAGCACATTATGCTCAGTATCAGCTTGCACAACATCAAATATACTCGGATTTATTTTACCCACTTTAGCCACATTATATGGACCTGGCACTATTTGCGGCTCTCCATCGCCAATCTGATAATACCAGCAACCATCCTCACCAATAGACATTTTAGGAGTCAAACCATTCTCTCCATCAACTGGAAAAGCTGTAGCCGGATTACCCGCCTCATCTTTCAGTTCAATTTCTTCGCCATTGTAACTGAAAATCCACTTTCCTTCTTCATTAATGGTTATCACTGGAAGATCGCCTTCAGGCAGCCCGCCATACACTGTCCAAGAAGTCCCATCGCTCAGCTTCAGAGTATAATTCCCTTTTTCATCTTGTGTATAGCTAGTGAAATAAGTTTTTCCAGTAGCCAAATTATAGAAAGTACTGATATTATCGTTCAATTTATCAAACTCCACCTGCAATGCATCCAAACGTGCGGATAAGGCATTGATGTCTTCACGTATCTCGTCCCGATCGTCACACGCAGAAAATGTGACGAGAGAGAATATGCTTAAAAATAGTAATATATGTTTTTTCATAATGATTCTTTTTTATTTCAACTCTACCTGAAGTTTATCCACAGCCCACAAAGTTCCCTTATTTACACGCACAACTATTTCAGATGTGTTATCAGCCATTGCTTTACTTCCTACTGGAGCATATACGATCAAGGTGTAATTATACTCATCCGTACCCACAGCTTCTTTTTTTGTCAATTCAGCACGCCATCCTGCTGGATAAATCGGAGCCAAAGGTTTTCCCTCAGATATTTTTACACCAAACTCCTTCATCTCACCATAATCAAATTTAACGGGACTATCGCTTCCTTCAATTTTACATTCCAAACCTGCTGCTACCGGTAATGAATACTCCTTACCATCCACACCTTTTATTGTAAAAACAGTACCATCTTCACTAAGCGAAGCAGATTCAAAGAACTGGTCGCCCAAACTGGTTCCCGTACCTAAATCACCTCCAGGCACATCAGACCATCCACTTTCACCAAAGCGAACTTGCCATTTCCCTTCTTCAACTCGAAATTCCGGGTAACCTTCACCATTTTTACCATCTTCTCCTACGGCCTTTACCCCTGTAGGATTTCCATTCACGACCCAGTAACCGTTATTATCCACTGAAATCTCAGGCTGTACAATAGTACCCGGTTGCCCAATAGTCAATGTCATTACACTTCCATCACTCAATGTAATAACATACTGTCCATTATTTTCTGTAACACTTTTAATAGTTTTCTGCTGTGGATCAAGCACATAAGCCAAGACCTCTACATTATCGTTCAAAAGTTTAACCTGTTCTTCAATCAACGTCACACGATCCTTCAGGTCGTTCACATCGTCTTTCAGGTCGTCTACTTTACATCCCACCAAAGACACTACCATCAGCGTGAGAAAAATATACGATTTAATATATTTCATAGAATAAGTAATTTAAAGTTATTCAACGACATTCACAATGAACTCACACAATTTCTGTTGAGATTCTTCGTAGTTTGAATTATTCAGAACAAAAGTAGCCCGATAGGTACCCACATTGCTATAGGTATATGTATAATCAGACATAGGGAGATTGATTTCCTTAATCTTAATCCCTGTATCAACATCATCAGTCAGCTGCCAGTTAATATAATCCGACACTAACCATGAATATTTCCACACACCATTAGCCGGACAGCCCGCTATATCAATATTCCCAGAAGATAGATTAGCAAAGTTCCAATATCCTTCTACACCACTCTTTACCGCTCCATACTCCATATCAGACGGCATATCAAACTCATTATCTTTATGCTCATCAAATTTAGTTTTATTCTTCATATTAACAGGAGTCAGTCCAAATGCATCTGCAGAAATAATCATTATCCGATTATCTTTCAACTTAGTTTCAATGCATATATCTTCAAAATGAAAGGTCGATTGCAAAATTGTTTCTTTAGGAGTTGTTGAATTCTGAGGCGCAACTTTCTTATCTCTATTCAACACAAAGGCCAATGTCATTTTCTTGCCAATATAAGGAGTCAAATCTTTTTTAATCTGCTTGGCATTATAAGCATCAGTTGACTTATCTGGCATTTCACTACGTTCCACCAATTGTTGCCAGTTGACTTGCTCTTCCAGCATCACAGAATCGGCTTCAAAATCACGGCTCAATCCTGGAAATACAGGCTCACCATTTTCGTTTTCTGTTACGAACAGTACATCCATCTGATTTTTGCAAGAATTCTCCGGATCTGTTCTGAATATACCATACTGCGCCCAAATCTTAAACTTCAGTTCCGCCGACACAATATCTTCCAAAGGAATCTCCGTACGGTTACGGTAAGCATACTGATGTCCCAATTCTCCACTGAAGAAGGTAATCACATCGGGCTCACCTTCCAAACCGAAGGTTACCGGACAATTTTTCTTCACCGTAATGACTTTACCGTCATAGCTCACATTATCATCTGCCACTACATTCACACTTGCTCCTTCCAAATCTTCAAACAAAGTCTGCTGACAAGAAGCAAAGCCAACAATCAAAAAGGCTGATGCCAATAATTTATATATCTTCATGTTACGCAAATTCTTTTATAGAAACGACAAATAGTTACCATCCAGGATTATTTCCTGTTATCAATTTGTTTACTGCTTTCTCACTATCTGGAATCGGGAAATAATTATAACGTTCCGGAATTGCAAAGAACGAAGCAACCTGAGAACCCTGATTCCAATTTCGTCCACTATTAGCTCGACTAACCTGTTCATTCATACTCTGAATATAATCTCCCCAACGTATCAGGTCATAACGACGTATCAATTCAAAACACATTTCTTTAGCACGTTCATCCTTAATCGCATTACGGAATTCATCTTGTGAAAGTCCTTCCGGCAAATCACTGATTCCAGCTCTTCTCCGTACCTCATTGATATAAGTATAAGCCGCAGCAGGTCCATTCACCTCATTCTCTGCCTCAGCAAGCATCAACAGCACATCTGAATATTTCAGAATTGGGAAATTAATGGAAGTCATGTTCTTATTTTTCTTGGTAGCCGGCTCGTATTCACGACGGAATTTCGCACAACATAAATCTTTGCGTGTATTATCACGGTTAGTAGGCCGCTTCGTATATACATCTCCAATCTGTTCTATACTTGAATCATACTCCGGTTCTGAACAAAGTCCATAGTCATAAGACACGCTTCCATAACCGTCTGCCGACATTACCCAATCATATAAATAATCATCCTGGAAAGTACGACCTACAATTCCTTTATCTTTACTGATTTTAGATGCACGGTATGTAAATGGAGCTATATTCCAAATGAAACGTTCATCTTTCTCAAAATCTGCAGAAACTTCCTCTTTAGTTGTAGGCCCCACATACCCAAATAGTTCATACAATTTAGGAGTAGCCCATATAAATGCATAAGCATAACCTGGATCAGCTTTTCCCACTACGTTGGTCAGAGAAGAAAAGTCCGAACACTGAATTCCGATAGTATTTCCAACACGGCCTTCTGCCCGAACATCACCCGTACCGTCTCCGGCAAATTCAGCCTCCCAAATACTCTCATGTTTATTGCTTGTATCATACTTATCAGAACACATATCAATAAAAATATCCCAGTACTTACCTGACAACTCATGTCCCCCTTCAGAAACTACTTTCTTAGCAAAAAAAGCAGCCTTTTCAAAACGTTCACGAGTTTCAGCTGGCGCAGGTAGATTATCACGATAGTGTTCACCAGCCCAGAACAAATACACTCTGGCAAGAATACCCCATGCCGCTGATTTAGAAATACGCCCTGGCAAATAATCCAAAGCTGCAGCCGAAAGCAAACCACCTGTTTCTGTATTTGCAGCTTCTTCCATTTCTTTCACTATAAACTGATAAATCTCATCTTTGGGCGTACGAGGAAGATCCTTCCCCGACAAACTTTCAGAAGAAGAAGTAGATTGTGTCTTGAACGGTACATCTCCCCAATTCTGCACCAAATTAAAGTAATAGAACGCACGAAGGAAGCGAGCTTCATCTCTAAACTGAAGACGCTTTGCATCTGTAATGTCTTTCACCTTATCAAGCTGCTCCAAGAAATAATTAGCTCTTTCAATACCATTATATAAAGTAAACCAAAGCCCTGTAACTGCAGGGTCGCTTGTGGTAGCAAGATTGCAAATTAATCCAGTATTCGACACACGGCCAGTAGAACCGCCATAACAACTTAAGTCATCACCACCAGCCAATAAATAATAGTCTCCTCCATAAAAAGTAGACTGACCAAGAATCGCATAAATTCCTGTCAACACAGAACTAGCCTCATTTTCATTCTGAAAATAGTTTTCAGGCACAATCTCATAAGGTTCCTTATCTAAAAAGTTACAGGAAGCCACGACCGATGCCATTATCAATGAAAGGAATGTATATTTTATCTTTTTCATATATGCTTAATCGTATAATGTGTAAATATTAAAATCCCAAACTCACACCAAAGTTCACGGCATAAGCACGTGGATAAGCTGAATAATCCAACCCTGGAGTTAATGCTCCTGTACGGATGGATACTTCAGGATCATATCCTGAATATCCTGATATTGTCCATAAATTTTGTCCAGCTACATATACACGTGCACTTGAAATTTTCCAGTTCTTTAACAATTTAGCAGGTATAGTATAACCTAATGTTAATGTCTTGAGTCGAAGGAAAGAAGCATCTTCAATAACACGAGTAGACACGACTTGATTAGAGCTAGAACGGAAAGCTGCCGGAATATCACTTTCCGGATTATCTGGTGTCCAACGGTCGGCATAGCTTGCAAACTGATTTAAGTCCTTCTTACCATTCGGGTTTTCAAAGAATAAACGATTCGCATTCAAAACATCATTTCCGTATGACCACTGAAAGAAAATACTTAAGTCAAAGCCCTTATAAGAGAAATCATTGGTAAAACCACCTGTATGGATAGGAAGTCCACGGCCAATGAACGTACGGTCGCTGGAATCAATAACTCCATCACCATTGATATCTTTATATTTAGGCATACCCGGCTGTGTATTGGTTTCTCCAGAGAAAGCCGGGACTCCAGGACGTAAAGTATAGACTCCACCAGAAGAATAAAAATCATCGTACTTATAGGTACCTTCATACACGTAGCCGTACATCATACCCATTGAATATCCTACCTTGGCAATGTAAGTCGGCTGAGAGTTATAATTTTGATCAAAATAAGCAGCTGTCAACAATGTATTCTGGTTCTCAGCCAATTCCAATACCTTATTTTTATTAAATGCAATATTAAAATTAGTAGACCACTTAAACCCTGCACGATCGATATTCACAGTATTCAAGGTCAATTCAATACCTGAATTACGCACTTTTCCAATATTTTTCATCGCACTGAAGAACCCTGTTGTCTGAGGTAGTGTAGCATCCAACAATAAGTCACGGGTTGTTTTCCAATACCAGTCAAAATTCATTGAAATACGTTCGTCAAAGAAACCTAAATCCAAACCAACATTCCATTGTTCCGTCGTTTCCCATTTCAAATCCTCATTTAAAATAGAAATAGGTGCCACACCAATACTATTCAGATTATTTTCAAACGGATACACAGTTGAAGAATTACTACCATTTGAAATATAAGTTCCCGTTTTGGATTTAAGCATAGATAATAATGCATAATAATCATATTCACCTACACGGTTATTACCTGTCAAACCCCAACTAGCACGAAGCTTACCGTTTGACAAAACTTTTGATAAAGGTTTCAAGAAATTTTCCTTACTGAAACTCCACGCAGCTGAAGCTGAGGGGAAGTAACCAAAACGATTTTTCTTACTAAACTTAGAAGAACCATCGGCACGGAATGAGGCAGTAGCATAATATTTTGATTTATAATCGTATTTTACACTTGCCAGGAAAGACATCATAGACCAGGAAGACTTCAGAGATGTAGTGGTACTAGGAATACCTTCGTTCATTCCTGCCATTCCCAATGATTCATTCGGAATATTTGTTGTTTTAAAAGAATAACTTTCATAATCTGAATTCTGGAATGTGACACCCAACAAGTTATTGAATGCATGATGTTTCTTTACTCGTGTCTGATAAGTCAGCACATTCTCATTTAACCAGGTCAAACGTTGACTACGAGTAACTGTCGCATTAACTTTATCATTAGAAATTGGACTTCCATAACGCGACTTAGAGTTATTAAATGCATCATTGCTACGAGAGTCTTGTGTATAACCTCCAGAGACCTTCAGCTTTAACCCTTTGATAAATTCATACGCCACATAGCCATTCAACTGCAAGTTATTAATATAGTTTTTACGATAAGAGTTCAATAAATCCATATACGGATTAAAACGATAGTCATTTGTCATATCCAATGCATCATCAATTGCATTTTCCTTTAAGCCTTCCAAGGACTTACTAGTATGATTCACCGGACGATAACCCCAAACACTATAAAACAAGTTATTCATACCACTTGATGAATACAAAGAAGTAGAACTTCCGGTCTGAATGCTACGAGAGTAGTTAGCTGTAATGCTCGCATCCCATTTACCGTGGCGAACCACTGTATTTAAACGCGTCTGAAAACGCTTGTAATTTGAACATAAAATTACACCGTCCTGATCAAAATAAGAAACAGAAGCATTATAACGTACTCCTTCAGAACCTCCCATCAAACTTACAGCATGGCTTTGCTGCCAAGCAGTTCTAAAAATCTCATCCTGCCATGCATATTGAGGAACATTCCGATAATAATCCAAATCATAATAAAGGTTGTTCCCATTTTCGTCTAAAATAGGTTGCTTATTCTCGTCATACTGCATTAAATAATACCGCTTGGTATCTTCTGGATACAATTCATTCTGAAGTCTGATAAACTCATAAGCATCCATCAAAGGAATTGTTTTTGTGATATGCTGCACACCAAAACTTCCTTCATATTTTAACTGCGGCTTTCCAATTTTTCCTTTCTTAGTAGAAATAATAACTACACCATTGGCACCACGAGCACCATAAATTGAAGTTGCAGAAGCATCTTTCAGCACGTCAATTGATTCTATATCTGACGGATTAATTGTCGAAGCAATAGCCGGGTCTTCCACAGGAAAACCATCCACTACATACAACGGAGAGTTATCCTGAGTCAATGAGTTGTTACCACGAATCACAATATTCATGGTTCCACCAGGCGTTCCCTCACCAGAACTTACATTCACACCCGCAATACGTCCTCCCAATGTCTGGTCAAAAGACGAAGAAGGAGTATTCAACAAATTATCCATATCTACTTTAGCAACAGCACCAGTCAAATCACTTTTCTTCACTTCCTGGTAACCTACTACTACTACTTCATCCAACACCTTCGTATCTTCTTCCAGTACGATAGACATCGGCTTAGAGGTATCCACCTGCAGTTCTTTTGTGGCATACCCAATAAAAGAAATTACAATAATAGATTTTTTGTTGGGTACACCCAATGAGAATTTACCATCAATATCAGTAATGGTTCCCTGAGTAGTACCTTTCACCTGGATACTGGCACCAATAACGCTTTCGCCCGTCTGGTCAACCACAGTACCCCTCACGAGTACCTGGGCCATAGCCACAGTTACAGAGAACAAGACGAACAACATCATGCTCAATCCCCTTCTCCACAGAATAGTTCGGATTTCGGTTTGCATACAAGAATTTAGATTAAATTTAGATTTTAAAGTTTTCGTCACAAATGTACAGTTTAATTATAGAAAGAGGTGACAAAATAGTTCATTTAAGGGTGCAAAAATATTCATCACCTAAAAAGACAGAAAAAACAACAATAAACAAATTACTAATTATCAAGCAGATACAAAAGCAAACATGATATAAAACATCTATTTTACAAAAGTTTTCATCACCCTTTGAGATATAGTTTTTTATTTATCAAAAACGCAAGGACGCTTAGTCCAAAACGCAAGTACGTTTTAGTTAAAACGCAAGTGCGTTTGACTTCAAACACAAGGACGTTTTAATCCAAACGCACTTGCGTTTTCAAAAGGTACCAAAAATAATCTTTTTTTCCTCTTTTAAAAGAGGAAATACGTATTCGGAATCGTTTTTCTGTTTCTATTATTTGCAGAGTTCTCAAATTAGCCCTATCTTCGCACGATAAAACATTCAACTTTGTTATGACCCGAATGAACAAAATAAAGAAACTAAAAAAAATCCGTCTCCATCATGAAGGAACTCACATTCTGATTACCAGTGCAATCTTGCTGCTTCTTGTAAACGCCGCTTTATACTGGGGGATAGAGTGCCGGATTCCATTTTATATTGTGGCAGCAGTAAGTATCGTAGTGTACTTGCTGATGGTCAATTTTTTCCGCTGCCCCATCCGATTGTTCAAAGGAGATACGGAAAAAACCGTAGTCGCTCCTGCAGACGGACGTATCGTGGTAATTGAGGAGGTGGATGAGCATGAATATTTCCATGACCGCCGTCTGATGATTTCCATCTTTATGGACATCACCAATGTACATGCCAACTGGTATCCTGTAGACGGGGTGGTAAAACATGTAGACCATCATAACGGACGGTTCATGAAGGCATGGCTTCCCAAAGCCAGTACGGAAAACGAGCGTTCCATGGTGGTAATTGAAACGCCTGAGGGTCATACGGTTATGGCACGGCAGATTGCAGGTGCAGTGGCAAGACGCATCGTAACATACGCCGTACCGGGTGAAGACTGTTACATTGACGAACACATGGGATTCATTAAATTTGGTTCGCGAGTGGATGTGTACCTGCCGTTAGGTACGAAAGTTTGCGTCAGCATGGGGCAAAAGACAACCGGTAACGAAACGGTAATAGCCCGCTTGCCTTAATCCTGCAATACAATATTTACACCTTATTATATTTATACCTTTTATATATAGGATATGGCTAATGTGATAACCCGGAATATTCCCAATACGATTACGAGCTGCAACTTGTTTTGCGGATGCATAGCCAGCTACATGGCTTTCCATAGCAAATATGAATTAGCCCTGTTTTTCATCGTGTTAGGAGCTACATTCGACTTCTTCGACGGGATGACTGCCCGCTTGCTGCATGTTTCTTCTCCCATCGGAAAAGAACTTGACTCTCTGGCAGACGACATCACGTTCGGACTGGCACCGGCTGCCATTGCCTTTTCCTTGTTTAAAGAGGTACATTACCCGGATTTTCTTCAGCCGTTGTCAGGAATCATGCCCTATACGGCTTTCCTGATAGCAGTCTTCTCTGCCCTGCGACTGGCTAAGTTTAACCTGGATGAACGGCAGACCTCTTCCTTTATCGGAATGCCAACTCCGGCTAACGCATTATTCTGGGGCTCACTGACCGTAGGCGCACACAGTTTTTTGGTGTCCGACCATTTCAACGCTTTATACTTGTTCATCTTGGTAGTAGTCATGTCACTGCTGCTGGTGGCAGAACTCCCGATGTTCTCCCTGAAGTTCAAGGACCTGTCGTGGGGACATAACAAGATAAGCTATATATTCCTGATTGTCAGCATTCCTCTGTTAATCATTTTCCAACTGAGTGGATTTGCGGCTGTCATCGTTTGGTATATCATTCTGTCATTACTGACATATAAGAAATAGCTGAGAAATCGTATGGCACATTTTTTGCATATCTCACATTAAAAACAAAAGACAATGTTCCATATTTTAGCTTTTCTATTTTTTATCATACTGGTTGTTCTGGTAATTGGATTGCTCATTCTTTCCAAAGTCATCGGCATGGTATTCGGATTCAAGCGTCGTATGCAAGGTAAAAATTCGGGCCAGCGGACAACTTACTCTTCTCAAAATTATCAGTCGGGCAATCGTCAGGAGGAAACATTTGATTCTTACTCCACACAAGGAGATGTACCTGTGCGTCAACGCAAAAAGATTTTCGATAAAGACGAAGGGGAATACGTGGAATTCGAAGAAATCAACTAAGAATCCTTATCTTTTCTTCCGGAAGAAATCTTTCATCAGTCCGGCACATTCATCGGCCAACACTCCTTTCACGACCACGGTCTTCGGATGCAGGGCTTGAGGTGCATAGCGCTGATAGCCTCTTTTCTCATCTTCCGCACCGAAAACGAGCCGACCGACTTGCGACCAGGCAATGGCACCGGCACACATCACACAAGGTTCCACTGTAACGTAGAGCGTACAGTCAGCCAAATATTTTGCTCCTAACGAATTGGCAGCGGCAGTAAGTGCCTGCATCTCGGCATGGGCTGTCACGTCGTGCAGTGTTTCGGTCAGGTTATGCGCACGCGCCAGAATACGGTCACGACAGACCACCACGGCTCCCACCGGAACCTCTCCTCTTTCTGCTGCCCGTGCGGCCTCAGCCAGAGCCTGTTTCATGTAAAAAGAATCGTCTGCCATAACTTATCTGCGCATATCGTGTTCCTTGAAAAGAGTAGGATAATCTTCCTCCATATTCTGATGGATAAAAGCCAAAACGGTCTCGCGAAGCCAGCGTGCCTTGTTGGTTATCTGGTATTTCTCCAGATAACGGTCTACAATTCGCACCTCTTCTTCGCTCATCAGACAAACCATCCGCTGGCGGCGGGGAGGATTACTGACTGGTACTTTTTTTCTTTTTTTTCCGCTATTTACCATCTTCGGTGCAAAATTAGCGTATTCTGTTAAAATGGAAGCATAAAAATGCGTATTTTTGCGAAAAAGCGGAAAAATGGCATCACATAATGAGCTGGGAAAAGAAGGAGAAAATGCGGCCGTGAAGTACCTGCTGGAGAAAGGATATGAAATCAGGCACCGAAACTGGCACTCCGGACACCGTGACCTGGATATCGTGGCACAGAAAGACGGTGAACTGGTCATTGTGGAGGTAAAGACGCGAAGCGATGCCTGTTTCGGACAGCCGGAGGATGCGGTGGACAGGCGTAAGATAAGAAGCATTGTGGCCTCTACGGATGCGTACGTCCGAAAGTTTGCCATTGACCTTCCGGTTCGCTTTGATATTATCACGGTAGTAGGAAACCGCCCTTCCTTCCACATAGAACACATTGAGGACGCCTTTTTCCCGCCCGTGTGGAACTAACTTTGAAACAGAAAAGAACAATGACATATCCTGAACCTATTGTATTGGCAGAAACGACTTCTACCAACACATATCTGGCGGCACTCTGCCAGAAAGAAGCGTGTGCGGAACTGACCACCGTGTATTCATCTTTCCAGTCAGCAGGACGCGGCCAGCGCGGCAACAGCTGGGAGTCGGAAGCCGGAAAGAACCTGCTCTTCAGTTTTGTAGTTTATCCGGAGTTTCTGGAGGCACACCGTCAGTTCTACCTTTCACAGGTGACTGCCTTGGCACTGCATGATGTATTGTCCTCTTACACAGAGGGTATTTCCATCAAATGGCCGAACGATATTTACTGGAAAGACAAAAAGATTTGCGGTACACTGATTGAGAATGACCTGACAGGCATCCATATCAGCCGCTCCATTTCAGGAACCGGCGTAAACCTGAACCAGGAATGTTTCCTCAGCGATGCACCTAATCCTGTATCATTATGCCAGATAACGGGCAACCAATATAACCCGCGGGAGATACTGGAACAGATTATGGAAAAAGTGACGGAGTACTATCAACTTTTGAAAGAGAACCGGACAGAGGTGCTGGAAACACGCTACAAGGAGGCGCTTTACCGAAAAGAAGGATTACATCTATTCCGCGATAAAAACGGGGACTTCCGGGCACGCATTGCCGACATTGAACCGAACGGACGACTGATACTGGAAGACGAGGACGGACAGACAAGGGGGTATTTATTTAAGGAAGTGGAATACATCTTATGACACGTACTGACCGACAGATTCTTCACATCGCCCTTCCTTCCATCGTTTCCAATATCACAGTTCCCTTGTTAGGCCTGATTGACGTCAGCATTGTAGGACACTTGGGAGCCGCATCTTACATCGGTGCCATTGCAGTGGGAGGCATGCTGTTCAATATGATTTACTGGTTGTTCGGTTTTCTCCGCATGGGAACCGGAGGACTTACCGCACAGGCCTACGGCAGACATGACCTGCAGGAAGTGACGCGTATCCTGCTTCGTTCACTGAGCATCAGCCTGCTGCTGGCGCTTGCCTTGCTGTTACTGCAATATCCGATACGAAATATCGCATTTATGTGTATGGACACCAGCGAGGAAGTCCGGCAATTAGCTACGTTATATTTCCACATCTGTATCTGGGGGGCACCGGCCACTTTAGGGCTCTATGGCTTCACGGGCTGGTATATCGGCATGCAGAATTCCCGCTTTCCGATGTTCATCGCCATCACCCAGAACATTGTCAATATTGCAGCCAGCCTGTTCTTTGTATTCGTACTGAAAATGAAAGTAGAAGGCGTGGCATTGGGCACGCTCGTGGCACAATATGCCGGACTGGGTATGGCCTGTCTGCTCTGGCTGACTTATTACCGTCCACTCCGGAAATACCTTCGACAGAAAGCCCTGTTCGACCGTACGGAAATGAAGCGTTTCTTCCAGGTAAACCGGGATATTTTTTTCCGCACGCTCTGCCTGATTGCAGTTACCGTCTTCTTCACTTCCACTGGTGCGGCTTACGGGGATGTGGTATTGGCCGTAAATGCCCTGCTGATGCAGCTATTCACTCTCTTTTCTTATTTCATGGATGGATTTGCCTACGCAGGAGAGGCACTGACCGGAAAATACATCGGGGCCAAAGACGACCAATCGCTAAGACTGACCATACGGCACCTCTTCAAGTGGGGAATCGCCTTGTCACTGCTGTTCACGTTACTCTACGGAGCAGGAGGAAAAAGCTTTCTCGGCTTGCTCACCAACGACACTTCTGTCATTTCGGCTTCTGAGGAATATATCTATTGGGTACTGGCCATTCCACTGGCAGGATTCTCGGCCTTTCTGCTCGATGGAGTCTGTATCGGTGCCACGGCTACCCGCGTGATGCTTCGCTCCATGTTAGTGGCTTCGGCCAGCTTCTTCCTACTCTATTATGGATTCCATACCACGTTAGGGAATCATGCGTTGTGGATGGCTTTTATTGTGTACCTGGCACTGCGAGGCATTGTGCAGGGAGGAATACTCTACCGGATGCCACACACCAACCTCCACCGACAGATATAGTTTTAACGACAAGCCTCGGGATATATGCAAATTATTACTAACTTTGTAGCAATCTAAAAACAAATACGATTATGGCAAAATTCAAACGCATCCTGTTAAAACTCAGCGGCGAAAGCTTGATGGGAGAAAAGAAATACGGTATTGACGAAAAACGTCTGGGCGAATATGCACAGCAAATCAAGGAAATCCATGACATGGGGGTACAGATTGGTATCGTGATTGGTGGCGGTAACATCTTCCGCGGACTGTCTGGAGCTGGAAAAGGTTTCGACCGTGTGAAAGGTGACCAGATGGGTATGCTGGCTACGGTTATCAACAGCCTGGGATTAAGTTCTGCCTTGGTTGCAGCCGGTGTAAAAGCCCGCGTGCTGACAGCCATCCGCATGGAACCCATCGGTGAGTTCTACACCAAATGGAAAGCCATTGAAGCCATGGAAAACGGAGAAGTAGTAATCATGTCAGCCGGAACAGGTAATCCGTTCTTTACTACAGACACTGGTTCTTCTTTGAGAGGTATTGAAATTGAAGCCGACGTGATGCTGAAGGGTACACGTGTGGACGGTATCTATACGGCCGACCCGGAAAAAGACCCGACTGCCACCAAGTTCGATGACATCACTTACGATGAAGTACTGGCAAGAGGACTGAAAGTAATGGACCTGACCGCCACTTGTATGTGTAAGGAAAACAACCTGCCGATTATTGTATTCGACATGGATACGGTGGGCAACCTGAAAAAGGTAATGTCTGGCGAAAACATCGGTACACTGGTACACAACTGATTATTCATTTGAATCAAAAAAATATACGGCAAGCCTGGAAACGCATCCTGGTCTTGCCGTTTTTGTTTATTCACGTGTCAGTTCGTAACGGTGAAGTTCTGCATTTTTCATCAGTGGAACCGTACGCAGTTCATCCAGCGGGACACCTGTAATACGGGCTTCCAGGCAACGGTTGATTTGTCCGTGTGCCACTACCAACACACGCTTCCCGTCATAATGCTGCCACAGATAGTCCAAGAAAGCACCGGCCCGGTCGTACATCATCTGGCGGGTTTCCACTCCAGCAGGAGGATTACTTAAGTCGACACTCCCCACGGACAGCCCGGTCCAAGGCCCCCAGTCTATTTCCCTCAACAACGTAGTCTGCTGCCAAGGCAGCTGCCGGCTCCCAACAGCCAGTTGCACAGTATCCACCACCCGTTGCAGATCACTGCTGACCACTGCATCCAGTGCAATATCCCGCAGGGACTCTCCTAATTCCATCGCCTGTTTTTTTCCTTCTTCTGTCAATGTACCGGGCAAGTGCCCCTGAAAAATACGGCTCAGGTTTTCCACCGTCTGCCCGTGGCGCGCCAAATAAAGTGTAATCATACAACCGTGCTGTTTTATAGTGATAAAACAAAGATAAGAAGTTTTTCAGGATATTTCCGAAACCGGAAGACACAAACTTATTTTCAGAAGTATTGCAAGGAAATAAAAAATAGCTTATTTTTGTTCACATAAATACTTATCAACGAATATAAAACCTATAAATGCAAGAAATATATGGCAGATTCTAAAACAATTATCAGCGAAGCTGAAGAGAAAATGGATATGGCAGTCATGTACCTGGATGAGTCACTGGCTCACATCCGTGCCGGAAAGGCTGACGTACGTTTGTTGGACGGTATCCGCGTAGATTCTTACGGAAGCATGGTGCCCATCAATAACGTAGCAGCAGTAACTACTCCTGATGCGCGCAGCATCGCCATCAAGCCGTGGGACAAGAGCATGTTTCGCGTAATTGAAAAAGCTATCATCGACTCTGAACTGGGTATCATGCCGGAAAACAACGGTGAAATCATCCGTATCGGTATCCCGCCGTTGACAGAGGAACGCCGTAAACAGTTGAGCAAGCAGTGCAAGGGTGAAGGTGAAACAGCAAAAGTAAGTGTGCGCAACGCACGCCGCGACGCCATCGACGCTCTGAAAAAGGCTGTGAAAGATGGTATGCCGGAAGATGAACAGAAGAACTCGGAAGCCAAACTGCAGAAAGTACACGACAAGTACATCAAGCAGATTGACGACATGCTGGCTGCCAAGGACAAAGAAATCATGACAGTATAATCTTATTCACCATACACGAGGAGAGAGGAGTCCTTATGGTCTCTTCCCTCCTCTTTTTAATTTTGCACATATTCATTTTGGAAAAAGGTCTGGTCATTAAAAATACGGGAAGCTGGTACCTGGTCAAGACGGACGAGGGAAAGCTGATTGAATGTAAGATAAAAGGAAATTTCCGCCTGAAAGGAATACGCAGCACGAACCCCATTGCGGTGGGCGACCGTGTACAAATCAATGTCAATGCGGAGGGAACCGCATTCATTACTGAAATTGAAGACCGGAAAAATTACATCATCCGCCGTTCTTCCAATCTTTCCAAACAGTCACACATCATTGCAGCCAATCTGGACCAGTGCATGCTGGTGGTTACAGTGAACTATCCGGAGACTTCGACAGTCTTCATCGACCGTTTTCTGGCCTCAGCAGAAGCCTATCGTGTGCCAGTCTGCCTGGTATTCAACAAGGTAGACCGCTATACGGAAGAAGAACTGCATTACCTGGATGGCTTGACAAACTTATACACGCACATCGGCTACCCGTGTTACCGGATTTCTGCCTTGGACGGTACGGGAGTAGACGAAATCAAACAGGCATTAGAAGGAAAAGTAACCTTATTTTCCGGCCATTCTGGTGTGGGAAAGTCCACTCTCATCAATGCCATCCTGCCCGAACAGAATGTCAAGACGGGAGAAATCTCCACCGCACATAACAAAGGTATGCACACCACCACATTCTCAGAAATGTTTCCGGTGGCAGGCGACGGCTACATCATTGACACACCGGGTATCAAGGGATTTGGTACGTTCGACATGAAAGACGAAGAAGTGGGACACTATTTCAAGGAAATCTTTGAATTCTCTGCCCAATGCAAATATGGCAACTGTACCCACCGCCATGAACCGGGATGTGCCGTACGGGAAGCCGTAGAAAATCACTACATCAGTGAATCAAGGTACACTTCTTACCTGAATATCTTAGAAGATAAAGAAGAAGGAAAATACCGTTCAGCATATTAACAAAAAGATTACGAAAAACACATGGACAAACGAATTAAATGGGGAATTATCGTTTTGGTAGGTGCAGGGCTGACCGCCTTGGGCATTCATACATTTACTCCCGGAGAGAACAAGGAACTGGCTGCTGCCGAGAAGAAATCGCCAGTCGACAAAAATAAGGCGCTGAATGTAAATGCGAAGATTATCAAGCCTCATCTGCTTACGGACCAGCTGTTCGTAAGCGGAAAGCTGATGCCGGACGAAGAGGTGGACCTTTCATTTGAAACCTCCGGAAAAATTACCAGCATCGAGTTTACGGAAGGTAGTTTCGTATCAAAGGGACAGTTGCTGGCCAAGGTGAACGACAGTCAGTTACAAGCTCAATTGAAACGCCTGGAAGCTCAGATGCCACTGGCCGAAGACCGCGTGTTCCGTCAAAATGCCTTGCTGCAACGCGATGCGGTCAGTAAGGAAGCCTACGAACAGGTAAAAACGGAACTGGCCACCCTCAATGCCGACATCGAAAATGTGAAGGCCAATATTGCCATGACGGAACTCCGTGCCCCATTCGACGGCATCATCGGATTGCGACAGGTCAGCTTGGGAGCCTACGCCTCTCCGACTACAGTCATTGCCAAGCTGACTAAAATCACCCCGTTGAAAGTAGAGTTTGCCGTGCCGGAACGTTATGCCCGACAGATTCAAAAAGGTACCAACCTGACCTTTAAAATTGAAGGCCGGCTGGAAACCTTCAATTCGCAAGTATATGCTACTGAGTCACGCATCAATGAAGAAACACATACCCTGACCGTACGTGCCCTCTATCCGAACCGGAACGGAGAATTGCTCCCCGGACGTTATGCGGACATCGCACTGAAACAACAGGAAATTCAAGATGCCATTGCCATCCCCTCGGAAGCCATCGTGCCGGAAATGGGAAAAAACAAAGTATTCTTGTACCGTTCGGGAGTGGCAGAACCGGTAGATGTAGAGATCGGTATCCGCACGGAAGCAGAAGTACAAGTCTTGAAAGGCCTGTCTGCCGGAGATACCATACTGACCTCCGGTACCCTGCAGTTACGTACTGGCATGCCGGTAATTCTTGACCAAATCAACTAACCTTCTGCCGTATGAATATATCCGAACTTAGTATACGAAGCCCGGTACTGGCCACCGTACTCACCATCATCATCCTGCTATTCGGACTGATTGGTTATACGACTTTGGGAGTACGTGAATATCCATCGGTGGATAACCCGATTATCTCTGTGACCTGCAGTTATCCGGGAGCGAATGCAGAAGTCATTGAAAACCAGATTACGGAACCTCTGGAGCAAAACATCAACGGTATTCCGGGTATCCGCTCCCTGTCGAGTACCAGCCAGCAGGGACAATGCCGTATTACGGTAGAATTTGAGTTGTCTGTGGATTTGGAAACAGCTGCCAACGATGTGCGTGACAAGGTATCACGTGCGCAACGTTACCTGCCACGCGACTGTGACCCTCCTACCGTTTCCAAAGCCGATGCAGATGCCAGCCCCATCCTGATGGTAGCCATCCAAAGCAATACCCGTTCGCTGCTGGAGCTGAGTGAAATAGCCGATTTAACGGTCAAGGAGCAGTTGCAGACCATTCCGGATGTCAGCAGTGTATCCATCTGGGGAGAAAAACGTTACTCCATGCGTCTGTGGCTGGACCCGGTAAAAATGGCTGGTTACGGAATCACGCCTGTAGACGTCAAGAATGCCATCAACGACCAGAACCTGGAACTTCCTTCAGGAAGTATCGAAGGAAATACCATGGAACTTACTCTGCGTACCATGGGACAGATGCACACGGCTAAAGAATTCAACAACATCATTTTAAAGGAACAAAATGGACAGGTAGTACGCTTCAGCGACATCGGTTATGCCGAGCTGGGACCGGCCGACATCAAAAGCTACATGAAGATGAACGGTGTGCCCATGGTCGGTGTGGTAGTTATCCCTCAGCCGGGTGCCAACCACATTGATATTGCAGATGCCGTATACGAGCGTATGGAACAGATGCAGAAGGACTTGCCTGATGACGTAGAATATACCTACGGTTTCGATAATACCCGCTTCATCCGTGCCTCCATTGCGGAAGTAGAGAGTACGGTATACGAAGCCTTTGTACTGGTTATCATCATCATTTTCCTCTTCCTGCGCGACTGGCGCGTGACACTGATACCCTGTATCGTGATTCCGGTCTCCCTGATTGGAGCATTCTTCGTGATGTACGTCGCAGGATTCTCCATCAACGTACTTACGATGCTGGCTGTCGTATTGTCTGTGGGACTGGTTGTGGACGATGCCATTGTTATGACGGAAAATATTTATATCCGCATCGAACGAGGGATGAAACCTTTTGAAGCCGGTATTGAAGGAGCCAAGGAAATTTTCTTTGCCGTCATCTCTACCACCATTACACTGGCCGCTGTATTTATCCCGATTGTGTTCATGGAAGGAACCAGCGGACGTTTGTTCAGGGAATTCAGTTTCGTGGTGGCCGGTTCGGTTATCATCTCTTCCTTTGCAGCCCTGACATTCACCCCGATGCTTGCTACCAAACTTTTGAAACACAGGGAAAAGCAGAACTGGTTCTACCGAAAGACAGAGCCTTTCTTTGAAGGAATGAACCGTGTCTACTCCCGTTCACTCAACGCCTTCCTACGAAAACGTGTCATTGCTATTCCGTTTACCATTATCACACTGGTGCTCATCGGTTATTTATGGGGAGAAATACCTGCCGAAATGGCCCCATTGGAGGACCGTTCGCAAATCAATATCCGAACCCGTGCGGCAGAAGGTGCCAGCTATGAATACATACGCGATTATACGGAAGAAATCAACACGCTGGTAGACTCCATCGTACCGGATGCTGCTTTCGTCTCCGCCCGTGTATCCAGTGGTAGCGGAAACATTCAGATTACCTTGAAAGACATCAAGGAGCGCGACTATACGCAGATGCAGGTGGCCGAACAGATTTCGAAAGCCATCCGCACTCATACCAAAGCACGTTCTTTCGTGCAGCAGCAGTCTTCTTTCGGTGGACGAAGAGCCAGTATGCCGGTGCAATACGTACTGCAGGCTGTCAGCATCGAAAAGCTACAGGAGGTACTGCCGGAGTTTCTGGCACAAGTGTACGACAATCCGACTTTCCAGATGGCCGACGTAGACTTAAAGTTCAGCAGTCCGGAAATGCGTGTCACCATTAACCGCGACAAGGCAGGTACCATGGGAGTAAGCGTGCGCGACATTGGAGAAACCTTACAATACGGATTGAGCGGACAGCGTATGGGATATTTCTATATGAACGGGAAACAATATGAAATTCTCGGTCAGATTAACCGCCAGCAACGCAACCAGCCTGCCAATATCAAATCCATCTATATCCGCAGCGACAAGGGAGAAATGATTCAACTGGACAACTTGGTGGAATTCATAGAAGCCGTAGCGCCTCCCAAACTGTATCACTACAACCGCTTTATATCGGCTACAATTTCTGCCGGACTGGCTGAAGGAAAAACCATTGGTGACGGTCTGGACGAAATGGACAAGATTGCAGCCAACGTACTGGATGATACCTTCCGTACGGCTTTGTCGGGCGACTCAAAGGAATATCGTGAAAGTTCCTCCAGTCTGATGTTCGCCTTTATTCTGGCACTCGTACTGATTTACCTGATACTTTCCGCGCAGTTTGAAAGTTTCAAGGACCCGTTCATCATCATGCTGACCGTCCCTCTGGCCATTGCCGGAGCATTGGTCTTCATGTATTTTGGAGGCATTACCATGAACATCTTCAGTCAGATTGGTATCATCATGCTGATTGGTCTGGTAGCCAAGAACGGTATTTTGATTGTAGAATTTGCCAACCAAAAACAAGAAGCAGGCGAAGACAAGATGCAGGCCATCCGCGATGCAGCCCTTCAGCGTTTACGCCCCATCCTGATGACCAGTGCTTCGACCATTCTGGGCTTGCTGCCACTGGCTTTTGCCTCGGGAGAAGGAGCCAATCAGCGCATTGCCATGGGGGTAGCTGTAGTAGGTGGTATGCTGGTATCTACCTTCCTGACCATGTACATTGTGCCTGCTATCTATTCGTATATTTCGACAAACCGTGCTAAAAAAGAAAGAAAATGAGAAAACGGCTTATTTATTTCATGATATGTCTGCTGGGAGGTGGAATAGCCGCACAAGCCCAGTACACCTATACGCTAAAACAGTGCCTGGAAGAGGGACTGGCGAACAACTATTCACTTCGCATCACCCGCAACGAAGAGCAAATAAGTAAAAACAATGCGACGTTAGGGAATGCCGGCTACTTGCCCACGGTGGATCTGACTGCCGGATATACCGGAAATGCAGACAACAGCAATACGCAGGCACGGGCTACAGGTGAAACCACCAAACTCCGTGGTGTGTACGACCAGACCTTGGATGCTGGAGTAGATTTGAACTGGACCATCTTTGACGGCTTCAACATCAGCACCACTTACAAACAACTGAAAGAACTGGAACGTCAAGGTGCCACCAATACCCGAATTGCCATTGAAGATTTCATTGCCAGTCTTACTGCGGAGTATTATAATTACATCCAGCAGGAAATCCGTTTGAAAAACTTCCGCTATGCTGTGTCTCTGTCCAGAGAACGCCTGCGTATCGTAGAAGAACGTTATCATATCGGAAATTTCTCCCGACTGGACTATCAGCAGGCCACCGTCGACTTCAATGCCGACCGGGCACAGTATATCAAACAAAGGGAACTGGTGCACACTTCACGCATCAATCTCAATGAACTGATGGCCGCCAAAGACATGGACCGCCCGCTCAGTGTCAAAGATTCTGTGATTGACGTAAATGAAAGCCTGGAATTCAATGATTTGTGGGAAGGGGCCCTTCAGACCAATGCCTCCTTATTACAAGCGGACCAAAACACCGTATTGGCTCAGTTGGATTATAAAAAGATATTGTCGCGCAACTATCCGTACGTACGACTGAATGCGGGTTACGGATACACCCTCAACAAATACGACGTAAATGCTACACGCCAACGAAGCAACTGGGGATTCAGCGGAGGCGTCACTATCGGATTCAATATCTTCGACGGTAACCGGAAACGAGAAAAGCGAAATGCCAGCTTAGCCATCCGCAATGCACAATTTGCCCGCGATGAACTGGAACAAAGTTTACGGGCCGACCTGAGCAACCTGTGGCAGGCTTACCGAAACAACCTTCGCCTGCTGGAACTGGAACGCCAAAACCTGGTTTCTGCCAAGGAAAACCATGAAATCGCCAAGGAACGCTACCTGCTGGGCGACTTATCGGGTATTGAAATGCGTGAAGCACAAAAAAGTCTGCTCGATGCCGAAGAACGCATTCTTTCTGCCGAATACGATACCAAGATGTGCGAAATCTCTTTACTACAGCTCAGCGGAAAGGTTACACAATATCTGAAATAAGATATTCAGTAATTTTTCCTACCTTTGTCGGACAATAAAAAAACAGACAAAGAAATGGGGCTTTTTATTCGAAAAAGTATAGAGGCTTTACAAGCAGAAGCCAAAGAAACTGGAAGTGGTACCCTTAAACGAGTGCTGGGTCCTGTCAGCCTGGTAGCTCTCGGGGTAGGTGTAATTATCGGAGCCGGATTATTTTCCATTACCGGAACCGTAGCTGCATCGTATACCGGACCAGCTATCACACTTTCCTTTATCATTGCAGCCATCGGCTGTTGTTTTGCCGGACTCTGTTACGCGGAATTTGCTTCCATGATTCCGGTATCCGGAAGTGCCTATACCTACTCCTATGCCACCATGGGAGAACTTATTGCCTGGATTATCGGATGGGACTTAGTATTGGAATATACCGTAGCAGCCACGACTGTCAGTATCAGCTGGAGCCGCTATATGACCGTATTCCTGCAAGGAGTAGGCATTGAGCTACCCCATGCATTTACAGCATGTCCATGGGATGGAGGTATTGTCAACATTCCAGCCATGATAATTGTAGTCCTCATGAGCTTGATTCTGATGCGAGGTACCGCTGGAAGTTCTTTTTTTAACGGACTGATTGTATTTCTAAAAATAGCTGTCATCCTGATTTTTGTGGTACTCGGCTGGCAGTTTATTCAAAATGAGAACTATACTCCTTACATTCCAGCTAATACCGGTACATTGGGAGAGTTCGGTGTTTCCGGTATTTTCCGTGGAGCAGCGATTGTCTTTTTCGCCTTTTTAGGATTCGATGCGGTAAGCACGGCGGCACAAGAGACCAAAAATCCGAAACGGGATATGCCCATCGGTATTTTAGTATCCTTGCTGGTCTGCACCATCTTATATATTCTCTTTGCCCATGTGATGACAGGAGTAGCCCATTACACCGATTTCAGCGGACAAGTGGGAATTGCTCCGGTAGCTGTAGCCATTGAAAAGATGGGGCATCCCGATGCTGCGGGTGTCATACAACCCGCTTATCCGTGGTTGAACAAGGCCATCATCCTGGCTATTCTGTTCGGATACTGCTCGGTAATCATGGTCACCCTGCTCGGACAAAGCCGTGTATTCCTGAGCATGAGTCGCGACGGTCTTTTGCCACCGTTCTTTTCCAAAATCAACCAGCGTTTCCGCACACCGGTACACAGCAATTGTCTGTTTATGGTACTAGTCAGCCTGTTGGCCGGATTTATCCCGGCACAAGTAGCCGGTGAAATGACCAGCATAGGCACACTTCTGGCATTCACCTTGGTCTGTGCAGCCATCTTGATTGTACGCAAGACCATGCCCGATGTGCCCCGTGCCTTCAAGACTCCCTTCGTACCCTTCGTTCCGATTATGGGTATCCTCACCTGCTTGTGCATGATGAGCTTCCTTCCGGCCGATACCTGGATACGTCTGGTGCTGTGGATGCTTATCGGACTGGATGTCTATGCTTCATACGGAATTCATCACAGCAAACTGGAGTACGGTCAAAAACACCGTAAGGGAGATATTGTATTAAACCTGACCGGACTTATTTTGTCTATTCTAAGTGTGATTACCGGACTATGGCATCAGCAGACCGTAGGATGGGATGCTGACAAGACCCTGCTGACCATCTCTTTTGTGTTTGCCTTCACACACTGTGCTTTTTACATGTGGCGAATCTGGAAACATCCGCACAATCGGACCAAGGTTTCTTAAAAGAAGTTATAAAAAATCGTCAGGAACAGAAAAAACGAATAATAAACCACAACCAACATATAAAAAAGCAGTTATTTTACAGCGATTTATACTATTATGGATAAGAATATATTGTACACGGCCATTCAGGCCGCCCTTGCTGCGGGAGCAGAAATTATGTCTGTCTACACAGACCCGAAAGCAGATTTTGAAATAGAAAAGAAAGCGGACAATTCTCCGCTGACCATTGCCGACCGCAAGTCGCATGCAATTATAGCCCAAGCACTGGCTGCGACTCCTTACCCTGTTTTGAGCGAAGAAGGGGCTAAAATCGCTCCAGAAGAAAGACAACAATGGAAAGAATTGTGGGTAGTCGACCCACTAGACGGCACCAAGGAATTCATCAAGCGTAACGGAGAATTTACCGTAAACATTGCCTATGTGAAAAATGGTTGTCCTGAAGCGGGAGTCATTTACATTCCGGTAAAGCAGGAACTCTATTTTGCCGACATTGAACTGGGAGCCTACAAAATCAAAAACATTACCGATACAAAAGCTTGTCCGTCGCTGGATGCGCTGATGGAGCAAGCCGAACGTCTGCCGTATGCCAACCGGACAGACGATACGTTCGTTATCGTGGCTTCACGCTCACACCTGACTCCCGAAACGGAAGCTTACATCCATGAAATGCAGCAAAAACATGCACACGTGGAAACAATTTCCAAGGGAAGTTCGTTAAAACTGTGTCTCATTGCCGAAGGGAATGCCGACGTATACCCTCGTTTTGCTCCTACTATGGAGTGGGATACTGCAGCCGGACATGCCATTATCCGTGCTTCCGGGAAGGAAGTATACCAGGCAGGAAAGACTGAACCGCTACAATACAATAAAACAGATCTGCTGAACCCCTGGTTCATTGCAGAATAACCCACTAATTTATGTCTATCGAGATTATCATCGTACTTCTTTCACTTGTGGCCATGCTGACCGCATTGATTATGGACAAGATGCGTCCGGGAATGATTCTGTTCTCGGTGGTCGTCATTTTCCTTTGCACGGGTATTCTTACCCCAAAAGAAATGCTGGAGGGCTTCAGCAACAAAGGAATGATTACCGTTGCCATGCTGTTCCTGGTAAGTGAAGGTGTCCGCCAAAGCGGTGCCTTGACCCAGCTTATCAAGAAACTACTTCCTCAGGAAAAGACTTCCGTATTCAAGGCACAAATACGCATGTTGCCCAGTATTGCCTTCATCTCGGCCTTTCTGAACAACACGCCGGTTGTAGTCATTTTTGCCCCTATCATCAAACGGTGGGCCAACTATGTCAAGCTTCCGGCCACCTACTTTCTGATACCTCTTTCGTATGTAACAATTTTAGGAGGTATCTGTACCCTGATAGGAACTTCTACCAATCTGGTGGTACACAGTATGATTCTTGATGCGGGAATGAAAGGATTCAGCATGTTCGAATTAGGAAAGGTAGGTATCTTCATTGCACTGGCCGGTATTATCTATCTGTTTCTGTTTTCCAAGAAACTATTGCCCGCCACCCGTCCGGAAACGACAAATGAAGAAGATGGCGATTCCTCCCTACACCTTGTAGAAGCCGTTATCGGTCCCCGATTTCCAGGTATCAACAAGACAGTTGGTGAATTCGATTTCAAGCGCCATTATGGAGCCGAAGTAAAAGAACTTCGCCGTAGTGGACGTACCTATACCAACCTAAGCGAGGTCAGCTTCCGAGAAGGAGATACCTTAGTGGTACTGACTGACGACAGCTTTATCCAGACATGGGGAGAATCATCCGTCTTCCTGATGCTGGCCAACGGAAAGGAATACGAACCCGCCGGAAAAAAGAAGCGCTGGTTTACCCTTTTCCTGCTTTTGTTCATGATTGTGGGAGCCACCGTAGGCGAACTGCCGGGCATCGAGAAATACCTTCCCGAAGGCATCAAACTGGATATGTTCTTCTTCGTATCCATCACAACGGTTATTATGGCGTGGAGCAAGATATTCCCTCCACAGAAGTATACCAAATATATTTCATGGGATATTCTGATTACGATTGCCTGTGCTTTTGCTATTAGCAAAGCCATGGAAAACTCGGGAGTAGCGGATTTACTGGCCGGATACATCATCAGCCTGAGTCACGACTATGGCCCCTATGTATTGCTGGCCGTATTGTTTATCATTACGAATATCTTTACAGAGCTTATTACCAACAATGCAGCGGCCGCACTGGCTTTCCCCATCGCCTTGTCCCTGTCCACCCAGTTAGGTGTCAACCCGATGCCCTTCTTCGTGGTCATTTGCATGGCAGCCTCAGCCAGTTTCTCTACCCCTATCGGCTATCAGACCAACTTGATTGTACAAGGTATCGGAAACTACAAGTTCACCGACTTCGTCCGCATCGGATTGCCGCTGAACATCATCACGTTCCTGATTTCCGTTTTCCTCATCCCGCTGATATGGCCGTTTTAAAACTGATTTAAATACGCTTTAAAATATGAACAACCAAGAAACAAATCATATCTATCCGATATTCGACCGCATGTTAGGGCGTGCCGACAAAGAAGAATTGCTGAAACAACACGGACTCATGATCTGGTTTACCGGACTGAGCGGTTCCGGAAAGAGTACCATCGCCATTGCCCTGGAACGTGAGCTACAGCAGCGCGGCCTGCTGTGCCGTATTCTGGATGGCGACAACATCCGCAGCGGCATCAACAATAACTTAGGATTCTCAGCAGAAGACCGAGTGGAAAACATTCGCCGCATTGCAGAAGTCGGCAAGCTGTTCGTCGATACCGGTATCATCACTCTGGCTGCTTTCATCAGTCCCAACAATGAAATACGTGAAATGGCTGCCGGAATTATCGGAAAAGAAGATTTCTTAGAAATCTACGTCAGCACGCCGTTAGAAGAATGTGAGCGTCGTGATGTAAAAGGCCTTTATGCCAAGGCACGCCGTGGAGAAATCAAGAACTTCACCGGTATCTCTGCTCCGTTCGAAGCTCCGGCTCATCCGGCCCTTTCGCTCGACACATCGAAATTATCCCTTAAAGAATCTGTCGACCAGCTGCTCGACCTGATTCTTCCGAAAGTAATCAAAAAATAAACATATATAACCATGCAAGAAGAATACAATTTAAGCCACCTGAAAGAACTCGAAGCCGAGTCTATTCACATTATTCGTGAGGTGGCTGCTGAATTTGAAAATCCGGTGATGCTCTACAGTATCGGAAAAGACTCATCCGTCATGGTCCGTCTGGCTGAAAAGGCCTTCGCTCCGGGAAAAGTACCTTTCCCACTGATGCACATCGACTCCAAATGGAAATTCAAGGAAATGATTCAATTCCGCGATGAATATGCCAAGAAATACGGCTGGAACCTGATTGTAGAAAGCAACATGGAAGCTTTCAAGGCAGGCGTAGGCCCCTTCACTCACGGAAGTAAGGTACATACCGACCTGATGAAGACACAGGCCCTGCTCCATGCCCTCGACAAATATAAATTTGACGCTGCTTTCGGTGGCGCACGCCGCGACGAAGAGAAATCACGTGCCAAAGAACGTATCTTCTCTTTCCGCAACGAATTCCACCAATGGGATCCTAAGAACCAGCGTCCGGAACTTTGGGACATCTACAATGCCCGCATCCGCAAAGGAGAAAGCATCCGTGTATTCCCGCTGAGCAACTGGACAGAACTGGACATCTGGCAGTATATCCGTCTTGAAAATATTCCAATCGTACCGCTGTATTTCGCTAAAGAACGCCCGGTAGTCAACATGGACGGACAATTGATTATGCCCGACGACGACCGCCTGCCGGAAAAATACCGCGACAAGATTGAAATGAAGAAAATCCGTTTCCGTACCTTAGGATGCTGGCCGCTGACAGGAGCTATTGAAAGCGAAGCCGATACCATCGAAAAGATTGTAGAGGAAATGATGACCACCACCAAGAGTGAACGTACGACCCGTGTCATCGACTTCGACCAGGAAGCCAGTATGGAACAAAAGAAACGTGAAGGATATTTTTAATTACGCAACAACATGGAAGAATTAGATAAAAGCAAATCAGGCAACCCGATGGAAGGAGAAGCCAGAGGCAAGATGTCCATCGAAGAATTCCTGGCAAAAGATGAACAAAAAGACCTGCTCCGTTTCCTGACCGCAGGTTCAGTAGACGACGGTAAATCTACACTAATCGGTCGCCTGCTGTTCGATAGTAAGAAATTGTATGAAGACCAGCTCGATGCTTTGGAACGCGACAGCAAACGTATGGGAAATGCCGGTGAACACATCGACTATGCCCTGCTGCTCGACGGACTGAAAGCTGAACGTGAACAAGGTATCACTATCGACGTGGCTTACCGCTATTTCTCTACCAACAACCGTAAGTTCATCATTGCCGACACTCCGGGACACGAACAATACACCCGTAACATGATTACTGGTGGCTCTACCGCCAACTTGGCAGTCATCTTGGTCGATGCCCGTACCGGTGTCATCACGCAGACCCGCCGCCACACTTATCTGGTATCTCTGTTAGGTATCAAGCACGTGGTATTGGCTGTCAACAAAATGGACCTGGTAGACTACTCAAAAGAAGTATTCGACAAAATTGTAGCCGAATATACCGCTTTCATCTCCCCGTTAGGAGTCCCCGACGTACAATGCATTCCGCTTTCAGCCCTTGAAGGTGACAATGTAGTAGAAAAATCCGACCGCACTCCATGGTATGAAGGTCCGGCCCTGCTGGAATTCCTTGAAACCGTACATATCGGTAACGACCATAACCTGAACGACTTCCGCTATCCGGTGCAGTATGTACTCCGCCCGAACCTCGACTTCCGCGGTTTCTGTGGAAAGGTAGCTTCCGGCGTTATCCGTAAAGGTGATGAAGTGGTAGCTCTTCCTTCCGGCAAGCGTTCTCATGTAAAAAGCATCGTGACCTACGACGGAGAACTCGACTATGCCTTCCCGCCTATGTCTGTAACCCTGACACTGGAAGATGAAATCGACGTATCCCGTGGCGAAATGCTGGTACACCCGGACAACATGCCACTGATTGGACGTAACTTCGAAGCCATGCTCGTATGGATGGACGAAGAAAAGATGGACATGGAAAAATCTTTCTTCCTGAAACAGACCACCAATACCAGCCGCACCCGTATCGACAGCATCAAGTACAAGGTAGATATCAACACCATGGAACACCTGTCTGTAGAAAACGGACGCCTGGCCAAGGAAGATGTTCCTATGCAGCTCAACCAGATTGCCCATGTGGTACTGACTTCTTCCAAGGAGCTGTTCTTCGACCCTTATACCAAGAACAAAGCTACCGGTGCCTTCATCCTGATTGATCCGATTACCAACAACACCAGTGCAGTAGGTATGATTATCAATCAAGTGGCCGACAAAGACATGCACAACCAAATGGAACTGCCTGTCCTCAATCTGCCGAAACTGGGAATTGCTCCAGAACACTACGATGCCATTAAACGTGCCGTAAAAGAACTGGAACGTCAAGGTATCGCAATTGAATTAAAAGTTTAATTGACAAGTTGAGTTTTTCAACTGTCAATTGCCAATTATTAATTATCAATTAAAAGAAATGGGATTACTTGAATTCAACAAACTCCCCATCAATACTTTAGTGGGAGCCGACTGGAAGACCTTCAACCAGATAACCGCTGGTCGTACCATCGATCCTGCGTATAAAGGAAAATACCGCCTGACCAAGGCTGTATGCCGCCTGTTATCTACACTGGCTCCTCTGCAGGACAAGCGTTACGAAAAGCTGTTGGCCAACAAGCCACTGGAACACGATCCTGTATTTATCCTCGGGCACTGGCGCAGTGGAACCACGTTCATGCACAACGTATTCTCTTGCGACAAGCACTTCGGCTATAATACTACCTATCAAACAGTATTCCCACACCTGATGATGTGGGGACAGCCCTTCTTCAAGAAGAACATGAGCTGGCTGATGCCGGACAAACGCCCGACCGATAACATGGAACTGGCCGTAGATCTTCCGCAAGAAGAAGAATTTGCCTTGGCTAACATGATGCCCTACACGTACTATAACTTCTGGTTCCTGCCTAAACATATGCAGGAATATGCCGACAAGTACCTGTTGTTCGATGACATCAGCGAGGCCGAACTGAAAGTGTTTGAAGAAACCTTTACCAAACTCATCAAGATTTCTTTGTGGAATACCCACGGTACACAGTTCCTCAGCAAAAACCCGCCACATACCGGACGTGTGAAAGAGCTGGTGAAAATGTTCCCTAACGCTAAATTCATCTACCTGATGCGTAACCCGTACACCGTATTTGAATCTACACGCAGCTTCTTCACCAACACCATTCAACCGCTGAAATTGCAGGACATCAGCAACGAAGAACTGCAAGAGAACATTCTTTCGGTTTATGCCAAACTATACCATAAGTACGAAGCCGACAAGAAGTTCATTCCGGAAGGCAACCTGGTAGAAGTCCGCTTTGAAGACTACGAAACCAATGCATTTGACATGACGCAGGAAATCTACCAAAAACTGCAGATTCCAGGCTTTGAGGAGGCTCGCGCCAACATCGAAGCTTACGTCAACAAAAAGAAAGGTTACAAGAAAAACAAATACCAATACAAGCCTGAGACGGTAGAACTGGTGGAAAAGAACTGGTCGTTCGCCTTGGAGCAGTGGGGATATAAATTGTAAGACTAAACTCAATAGAACAAAAAATGCGGGACATACGTTCCGCATTTTTTGTTACACATTCTCAATCTGTTTACTTACATACGATTCGGAATCCTACGGCCGTTTTCAGATGAGCTGAATCAGGGTAAACAATATGCAATCCATCAGCCTCTTGCTTCCATTCTATCTTATTCTTCTCTCCCAACAATTCCACAGAAGTCACCTGCTTTCGTCCTATACCTGTATCACTCCCTAAAGAGAGGATTTTCAGTTTATCACCAGCCTTTGGCACAGTCATACACCAAGCATAGATGGCCCCATCTTTGCCAACTGTAAAACGAAAATCTGTGGTATAGAAGGAATGATTCGCCTGATTTACTCCAATAAATCCGCTAGGCAACACATTCAACTTACCATCCTTACCTTCACCCAATACACTCCAGGCAGAGCTTCCATAAATTCCCTGTCCGTTTATCCGCATCCACTCACCAACTTCTTTCAGCATCTTCACACAGCCTTCATCCAGAGAGCCGTCAGGGCGAAGTGGAATAGACACACCTACCGCACCATCACGAGCCACTATTTCCAAAAGATAACGTATCACGGCATCTGAGCTATACACAAAATTCGGTCCATAGAACCAGTCGCCGACCGGAGTCTCTGCAATCCAGGCCTGGTCGGTTTTGATATTCTCTGGAATGCCCGTCTCACAAGTATTGACCGTACCATTTGTCTGCTTCCTGAACTTCACGATACTAAATACATCCACCTTTCCCCGCCGATCCAGCGTCTTATTATAAAAATCCGCTATTACCCTTTGCATGGCATCACATTTGTATCCAGTACCTGTTCCAGAGCCACTGAAAGGTTGCTGGTCTGTACCGTCTGTATAAATGAAATCCGGATTGTATTTATCTACGGCATCCATCATTCTCAACGCCCACCATTTGGCATACCATTCAGCATACTCCAGATGACCGCTAAAGATACCGGCCTGAGGAGGAGACCATCTTGAGTTAGCCGCCTCAGCCACCGTTTCATACTCCCTCAAATTAATCCCATAGAGATATTTAGGGTCTAATCCTTCCCACCATTTACCTTTGCCGTCGGCCAGTGTCAGGTTTCCGTCGTATGGCACTCCTTTCTTATCACCTTTTGTATCACTTTGAAAAGCTGTCTGCCACCACCACCAAGAATACTCATGATGGAAGGTAAGGCCAAAACGGATTCCTGCCTTTCTTGCAGCTTTCTCCCATTCACCAATCAAATCACGCTTCGGGCCCAGACGCGTAGAGTTCCAAGGTTGATATTTAGAATCCCACATATCAAACTGGTCATGATGCACACCCTGGATGATAAGAAATCTTGCCCCAGCATCCCTGTATATATCCACCAAAGCCTTTGGATTAAACTTCTTCGGATTCCAGTCGCGCAATACCTCCTTATATCCCACTTCCGAAGGATGTCCATAATTTTTCAGATGATTTTCATACGCCGGTGTCCCCTCCACGTACATTTTTCGGGCATACCAGTCGCCGCTTTCTCCTGCCGACTGCGGTCCAAAATGTATCCAGATTCCGAATTTGGAATCCCGCAACCATTCCGGTGTACCCGGATAATTTGCTTCAATCGACTTCCACGTAGGTTCATACGGTCCGGAAGTTATCGGCAAATCCAATTTTACCTCTTCAAAAGTCTGAATATTCCCCATCGGAACAGAATTTTCCGCCAACGGTTTATGTACTGACGGTATCGGTCCTAACTGGTAATTCACTCCATTAGTCTGCTGCTGGGAAAAAGCCGTTGCACAAACTCCCAACCACAAACAACCTAACATTATAAATTGGTTCATATCTATTCCTATTTTTATAAAATCACATAATTCCTTTTACAAATATAGATGGAAAATTAAGCGAAAAAATAGGATAAAAATGTAGGATTATAGGAGGAAATCGATAAAAAACTAGAATCTAACTATGAAGCCAAACTTACATATCTAATCTAAATACATAGTTTCTTACTAAGCACAAAACTCTTACAAATCAATCTAGTTTATACAAAGATTTCTTAATAAAAATAGAGACCATCTTACGATTAAAGATGGCCTCATACTTTATAGCATTATCGAACAGAAATACTCAATTACATTATTACATTGCATGATCAGCTCCTACATCCACCCCACTCCAAGCCTTCAATGATGTCCAGTCAACAGGAGGATTAGACCAAAAAGAATCACTTTCAGGTAACCCTAATGGCAAAAATACAGACATACACAAATATACACTTCCTGTATTTATATACTCCTCACCCATATTAATCTGGCAACCTGCATAACCAACACGCAGCCAACCATTATCATCAAATGTACATGGATGACCTATTTGACGTTTTATCACAGCTGTCAAAGCACAACGAACTTGGGCCGGATTTAGATTTTCCGGCAAAAGGTGCAACAAAACAGCATCCGATAATGCATGAAATGAGCCGAAACGATAAGCAATAGATCGTCCTATTACTGGATAACACCCCTCTGGAGAAATCATCCGTTCCAATTGTTGCGCAAATCGAGTATGTCGCATTTGTTGTTCAGACAAAAAATCAGCTCCCTCCAAATTATATTTCTTCATAATTGTCAGAACTTCTGTTAACATCGGATGAATTACCAAACTATTATAATAATCTAAATGAAATTGCTCTCCATCACCATACCAAGCATCTCCTTTATACCAATCATTTCGAAAACGAAGAATCCCATAATTAAGACGCCCGGCATCATAATCTCCAGTAAATTCTAACAATGCAGCCTCTATAACACTAGCGAAAAGAAGCCAGTTACTTTCAAAAGGCTTTATATCTCTTGACCTTTTCCACTCTTTTATTAATCGTTTCTGAGTCTCACTATCCAAACGTTTCCAAATTTGAGTAGGAGCTCTTAATATACCTTCTGCTAAAAATGCAGCATCAACTAATGGTTGCGAAAAACGATTATCAAAAACTAAATAATCTGCAGACTCTGGATTGACAGCATTAGCTAAACCTTTCACAACTAAATCAATAAAATATTTGCGAAGTTGTCCTTCCTCTGTTTCATCTGGTCCTAACTCTAACCAAGGAGCTATACCACAAATTGTACGCCCTACAGCTTCTAAATAAGACACTTCTTTTCGTAGCGGATTAGAAGAAAGAGATTCGAACGGCATATTCTGTTTCAAGGTTCCAGCTGCCAAATTCTCTAATACAGGTTTCGCTATCTTAGTCATATTTTCCACCCATACTAGACGATCAGACTTACCATTTCCTTTTGCTAATAACTTTTTCAATCTCATCAAGGCCTCCACATAATAATAATCTCCATAGGTCAAAGGAACATCGACTTCCGCTTTTGCTTTAAAATGGCCCACACCATGTTTAATAATAAATCCACCAATCTCCCCTTTCTCTGCAAGATATTCTTTTGAAGAGAGAGACCTTAATTGTGCTTCAGCAAAACTCAACCACTCAGCAGACTTATCACTAGAATCAAGCTGGCTCAACTCAATAAGCGCAGAAGCCATTATAGAAGCTGCCGAAGCATCACGTTTTGCATTAGGAATATCAGGAGCATCATAATCCCAATATGGAACCTTATCTTTAGGCATACGAGGATGATGTAATAAAAAATCCGCAATATGGCGAGCTTGCTGTAAATATAGTGGGTTCAATGTTTCTCTGTACATCATAGTATAACCATAAAGTCCCCAAGCCTGTCCACGAGACCAAGAACTATCATCAGCCCAACCTTGGGCAGTATTCTTTGCATGAGGCCGACCTGTAATCGTGTCATAAGAAACAACATGATAAGTACTATAATCAGAACGAAAATGATTTTTCATTGTAGTTTGTGCATGTTGCTCAGCAATACGTATATAACGTCTATCTGAAAACTTATGAGTCATAAAACAAAGCATCTCCAAGTTCATCATATTATCAATGATAACAGGATATTGCCAAGATTTATTGCTCTCCCAGGATTTTATAACTCCCAGCTGGGGATTCCAGCGAGTCAATAAATTTTCAGTTCCTTCTTTAATCACATCTAAATAATGTGGATTATGTGTCAGACGATAACCTTGTCCAAAACTACAATAAAGCATAAACCCTAAATCATGGGTGACTGTCATCTTTTTAGCTGGTTCTACGCGGTCGGTCATCATCTCAGCATAATGAAGGAACTGATTATCCTTATTATTTTCATATAACATCCAAAGCACCCCAGGAAAGAAACCAGACACCCAATGATCATAACGAATTGTTTGTACACGACCATCTTCAAAAGTCCGAGGCAATAAGCCCGGTTGTTTTTCTAACGTACGAGCCAAAATTAATGACTGGTCTGCAGCACGGTTCAATGCACGCTCAACCATATTTTCCAAAGGTTCCTTCTCTTGAGCTTTTAAGTCAATACTCAGAACAGACATCAAAAAAGCCCAAAATATTATTTTCTTTATCACTGATTCCATAAATTAAAATTGAAAAATACTGGTAGAACTCTCAATAACATGCAAAATTCAAAGATTCAAAATCATTGAGAATCTACCAGATATTTATAAATTATACATTATAAAAAACATTCATATCATAACCGAAACTATTCCAATGTATCCTCATCAGCTACAGCATCTTCCCAATTATCCCACATGGGAATAGATTCATCGTATCCATCATAACCAAAATTTTGCGCCAGTTTTGCCTTATTGTTTGCCGTAATTGCCGAATTAGGAATAGGCCAAAAAAGATTACGTTTATCCATTGTGTAATTCAATGCTGTAGCACTTCCAGAAGAAATTGTATATCCCCTATTATAAATTGAATATTTAACGCATCGCTGATACCAATAACTTCCACCTGAAAGATCTGTTCCGCTTTGTTTATCCCAATCTTCACCATACACATTTCCCCATTCATCAGGTACACCACTATTCGCTAAACACATAGATATACGAGTCAACTCCACTTTGCGGAATTCTTCCAAAAATAGTTCACGAGCGCGTTCATTAGCAATATCTCCTATATTAACGGTTGAATACATATACTTTGCATTAGCACGTTGGCGAATCTCATTCACATCATCTGCAGCATCTTCCGCCCTCCCTTGATATAATTTAGCTTCAGCACGAAGCAAATAAGTCTCTGCCAAACGGAATTGATATAAGTTCCCATTACTTCCACTACGAGCCCCCTGCCATTCATTAGCACTTGGATTGGCATCAGCCACAGCATCATTATAAAAGATTTTATATAAAGGATGGTCAAACCAACTGCGAATAGTATCAGGGCAAAGCAAAGCTCCTGTTTCTGGATGATAAAGCTGATAATGCTTACCATACCATTCAGGAGAATCAGGATTATTATATGTCAAATCCGTCATATTAACCCAGTTTCCAACCTCACTATTGTGACGCAAATCCTGACGATCCATTTCACCATTCACATACCACAAGCCATTTTGTGCAAAATCACTCAAACGCATAGTGGCAATTCCACGACCTAAAACTTCAACCCAAGACGCTGTCGGATCATAAGTTGATGCATTTCGTGCAGGGCGTAAGCCGGCAGCTTTACCAGCCGGATCAATCAAAGCACCATTATTCCAAAAAGGACCAAAAATACGCATTGCGGTAAATCCAACAATAGACTGTATAGACATATTAGGGATTCCTAATATACACTCTTTGTTAAAACTACCAATCTTATTCTCAGCTCTATGCAAATCCCAGATTACGTTCCTTGTAATAGGCCAAGTCTCAGGTTTTCCTCCTAAATTATTTGTTCCAAACGGTTCTCTCATTAAAGCAAGGCCATGGTTCTCTATTAAATCAGTAGCCATATCCTCTGCCTTTTTATATTCACCGACTGCCAAATAACACTTTATAAGCAACTGCATACATGCTTCCTGATTCACCATGCCATAAACAGTCATCTCCTTCTGTGGTGGAACATGCTTTACGGCAAACTCCAAGTCATGAACCAACATTTGCAAAATCGCTTCCTTTTTAGTTGATTTATAATTCTGCTTAGGTCCGTCAATAATCTTAGTAATCAGAGGTAAATCACCAAACCAGAAAACCAAATTATAATATTTTATGGCACGATGAAAATAGGCTCGCCCTTTGTAGGCATTCTTAGCCTCTTCGCTCAAAGATTCCACTTTATCTACATAAGCAAGAAGTGTATTTGCATATTTTACACCATTAAAACTTTCATTCCAAAGAGTCATGATATGGTTACCATCCCCATTATCCAACAATCCAGATGTAGGTTGAATCTTAGCAGCCAAATCATCTTGTAAATCAGTTGCATTAGCATCGGTTTTCCCATATAGTCCTATATCTGAAAATATATAATCTGATGCAATTGGAGCATTATTTGAATTACCAGAAGTATACATATAGCGCAAATGCCGGTCACAAACAGCCAGAGCTGCATCTAAACCAGATTCTGTATTATATGTCGTATTAGGTTCATAAAATGACAACGGATCTTGCCCAAGAAAACTATCAGTACATCCTACCAGCAAAGTTACTGAAGCAGTACCCAATAATATTTTATACAGTTTATTATCTAACCATTTCATAATGTTTCATTATTAAAAAGTAAAATTAAATCCAAGATTATAAGTACGTGTAGCCAATCCACCGGTTTCAAGATCACCGAATTCCCACGTTTTACTACCACCAAATATCGCCACATTTCGTATAGATGCAGTAATACGTACACGATCAATCATAACTTTCTGTGTCCAATGCGCAGGTAATGTATAACCTAAAGTTATATTATCCAAACGAACAAATGACCTATTATATACTTTTACTGGATCAGAAGCTCCAGAAGGCCCTGCTGCATTCAATCTTACATAATCATTTGTCGGATTCTCTGGCAACCAATAACTTTGTACATATTGATTATAACCACGTGTCATGCAATCAGCCGTATTTGCTTTATTCAAATAATAGGTTGAAACACTTTTATGCCCCATATAACTATACAATGAGAAAGAAAGATCAAAACTCTTCCACAAAGTAAAATCATTACGCATACTCCAATAAATAGGAGCCGTCCTTCTACCTTGAAAAACTTTATCATTATCATTATACACGGGAGTACGTGTTCCATCTGGATTGATAATATCATCCTCTGTATAAATATTAGCCACTTTAGGGTCTCCTGGCACTTGATTCACTAAAGCAGCTTCATTGGCCTCATCAACTTGCCACGTACCTATCACTTTAAAATCCCAGATTTCATCCACCGGCTTACCAATAAACCAACCATTAGAGGTATCGTCACGCTCTATTCCATTTTCATCATAATCATAATATAAATGATTAATTCTGTTATTATTATAAGAAAATGTCAATGTCGTTCCCCATCGTAAATTATCAGTATCAATATTAAGAGAACTTAATGCTATTTCAACACCTGAATTTTGCACCTCGCCCAGATTAGTATAAATAGAATTAAACCCAGAGAAATTAGGCAAACGTTGAGCCATAATCATATCATGTGTTTTCTTCATATAATAATCAATACTTCCACTTAATCTATTTCCTAAAATAGTAAAATCCAACCCTATATTATATGCTTCCGTCTTTTCCCACTGTAACCTAGGATTCGCTAATCTATCCATCATAAGATATTTCATGTCCATAAACAATGAACCATCAGGTTTAAGATAATCCATTGTTGCCCCAGTACCTGCAGTCAAATTTGCCAATGAAAGATAGGTGTCAGCAAGAGAACGATTTCCATTTTTACCCCAAGAAACACGTAATTTACCACTATCCAACCATGGTATATTTACAAATTTCTCATTGCTAAATGTCCAAGCAGCAGAAAAAGAAGGAAAAGTTGCCCAAGGATTGGATGCTCCAAAAGCTGAATAGCCATCACGCCGTACTGTTCCCGTAAACATATAACGATCATCATAACTATAGAAAATTCGTCCTAAATAAGCTGCTGCGGTCTCATGCGTATCGTTAGTACTAAACTCACTATCTTCCTTTGTTGCATTTTGAGTATTATGAAAGCCCAAAGCATCAGAAGGAAGAATGTTACGCGCATTAATCTCATCCGACCAATAACGACGTTCTTCTGCTTCCTGAGCTAAAGTCACCATTACATGATGCTTATCATCAAAAATGTAATCCCAGTTTATCGTATTATTCAAAGAATAATCAAAATTTTTTCCCCATCCACGATCAACCCCTTTCTCTTTCGGATCACTATTAGGCAATTCATTAGACATAAAATACCGATTATAATAAAACTGATAACGTGGAGAAATATTAAAATCATAGGTAATATTAAAGGGCAATTTTACTTTAGCGTTAAATATAGTATTAAAAACCGTATACCCCTTCTCCAAATCATAATAGTTATTATCAAAGAAATAATTATACCCATAATGCAAATCACTATCCATAGGATATTGCTTATAGTTACCATCCTCATCATACAGAGAAGCAAATGGGCTCAAACGTAACATTGTTACATAGGAGTATGGATCCTGTTCGGTTTCCAAATCTATAGCCAGCCCTCCATCTGAACGATCTTGAAAATTAATATTGGCACCAATTTCTAACCAATCAGTAATTTTACCATTAAGTTTTACATTGGAGCGAAACGATTTATACTCATCCCCTGCTGTAACCCCTTCATTATTCAAATATCCAAATGATAAATAATAATTTATACGATCAGTCGCACCACTGACACTAATATTATAGTCTTGACGAAAACCTGCTCTAAAAACAACATCTTCCCAGTTTGTTACACGACCAGCCAAAAAACCCTCATATGCATCTTTAGAATAATTATACATATTCAAACGTTTCGCATAAATACTTTCCAATGATTCTCCGGAAGTATTTGTAGTATAAGATGCCCATTGTTCTTGTGTTACTCCATATTGAGACAGATTCTTAGGATTATCATAATATCCCATTCCAAGATTTCCTACCGCATAATAAGAGTACTTTCCATTTGAATCAAATCCAAGAGTAGAAGTCTTATAAAAGTCTTCTCTATATTTTAAATACCCATCTGAATTATAGACATCTCTAAATTTACTCTTCGTATCAATTCCGAAATTCGCAGAAACATTAATAGTAGGTTTTCCAAGCTTTCCTTTTTTTGTTGTAATAATAATTACCCCACTTGCAGCCTTTGCCCCATATATAGCAGCAGAAGATGCATCTTTCAAAATATCTATTTGCCCTATATCATCTGGATTTATCTCTGACAGCTCACCATAAAAAACCATACCATCTAATACAATTAGAGGTGTATTATGGTCACCATCTGTATAAACAGAATTTTGACCACGAAGCTGCATTGTTCCCCCTCCTTTAGCCGATGCATCATAGCCTATTTGAAGTCCAGCAGTACCCCTTAGCAAATCTTGCACATTAGCAGGGTTACTATCTGCAATTTTAGTTGGATTTATCTGAATAACAGATCCTGTCAAGTCTTTTTTACGCATAGACCCATAACCAACAACCACAACCTCATCCATCACCTCTGTATCTTCTTTCAAAACAATAGCAAGTGTTCCATGCTTTATCTGAGAAGCAGTATATTCTTGAGTTTTGTAACCAATATAACTAATGGATAATGTTCCATTACCTGAAAGTTCCAAAGTATAATTACCATCAAAATCTGTAATAGTACCATTGGTAGTTCCCTTTTCAACCACTGTAGCTCCAATGATCGGCTCCCCATTAGCATCCTTTACTGTTCCTGTTACCTTTTTTCTTTTCCCAGAAGTAACCTGCTGCTGGCTTCCTTTTTTGATTACAATATTTTTACCTTGAATTTCATACGACACATTCTGACCTTTCAAAATCTGAGCAACCGCATCCTTCAACTGACTGGCATTAATTGAAACCGTACGGTCTGTATCCACATCACCAGCTATATATACGAAAGAATAACCACTCTTAGTTTGAAGTTCCGTCATCGCCTTCTTCACCGATACATTGCTCATTTTCAATGATATACTCTGTGAGTATATGCTTAGATTAAGGCATAGCAAAGCCCCGGCCATTAACATGGCTTTTTTTCTGTAATTCATAAACTTAAGATTTTAAGATTAAAAATTTCTGATAAAAGGCGTTTTACAAGGAATGTTTTATTACTTTTGCTGCATCCCTTAGAAAACATCTTAAAAACTAACAAGTTAGAAAGAACTAAGGTATTGCCGGAGGAACTTCCCCTTCTTCCGGCTTTTTTATGTTCTTTCGCCAAATGCTAAATCAAGTATCCACATTCTGCATAATTTTAAGGTATTAGTGTGTTTAACAAACGGTTAATATAAGGTTATTTCTTGTTCATCTTGTATATAATGTACTTTTCCAGTTTTCTCTAATGCTTCCAGAATATCTTTAATGCCTTGTTCACCACGGCCAAAGCTTCCATAAAAACGGAAATCCCGAAGAGAATCTGTAGCAAAGGTTATATGTACATCATAACTGCGTTCCAGTATCTTTACAACTTCCGGCAACGGCAATTCATCAAAGAACAACTTGCCGGAAGTCCATTCCAACACATTCTTTACTTCTTTTGTTTCCTTTCTCATGTGACCTTCCGCCTTATCCAACGTAACTTGTTCATTGGGAAGCAAAATCATCTCTGTTTCTACCCGCAAACGATTATCTAACGCTACTTTTCCTTCCAGCAAAGCCACTACCGCTTTTTCATCGTTCGGATAGTCACGAAAATTAAACTTGGTACCCAATACTCTGACCGATAAAGAAGGAGTCTGTACATGAAAAGGAAGTTTCTCATTACGCTCTACCTCAAAATATCCTTCTCCACTCAATTCCACTTCACGGTTGTCTACTCCAAAATCCTGCGGATAGACCAGACGGGAACCGGCATTCAACACTACCAGTGTACCATCGGGCAAACGGAGGCGTGTCTGTGCACCGAGAGGCGCTTCTACCTCTACCTGGGTCAACGCATTTTGCAGGTTGCTTTCTCCCTGACGGTAAGAGAAGAAGGAAATAAGTCCTACCACCACCACAGCGGCTGCATATTTATAGATTGTTTTCCAATCTATGACTTTCTTGGATTGTTTATGAACTGTACTTGCAGCCACCCGTTTCCGGAAAGTTTCAAAAGCGCGGTCGGCATCGTAACGCGTACGTTCTTCCTCCTGTACGGCAGAAAACCAGATTTCCTGCTGCTGCATGAAATAACGTCGGTTTTCTTCAGAACTGGCAATCCATGCGTCCAGTTCTTCGCGCGCTTCCTTGCTCAGACCTTTACTCAGAAAAGCGGCAATCAGTTCATCGATATGTGAATTCCTTTCTTCCATTTTCAGGGTTTCTATAGGTGAGACGAAATTTTCGCCTGAGCGGGTAGGCGAAAAACATAATTTTTTTACTTGAAAGTCGAAAAAAATAAAATCAGGATAATCAAATATTTCCCGAGTTCTGAATGAAGTGATGATAATGCACTCTTTATGTGATACTTAACTGTATTAACAGAAATATTCAGCTCTGTAGCGATTTCTTCGTATTTCTTCCCCTCGAAACGACTTTTGATAAAAACTTTCCGGCAGACTTCCGGCAAATTCCGGATGGCATGATGAATTTCTTCTTCCAGTTCATGTTCCAGTAAACTCCCCAAAGGATAATCATCAGAGAGCAGATAACGCATCTCTCCTTCTTCCGGAATAGCAGAAAAAGCCACTTCCGTACGTTCTTTCTTGGAGGACAGGTAATCCATGCAGTGATTCCGTACGGCACGCACTAAGTAACTGCGCAAGGAAACTTGAATGTCGAGTGTCTCATGTACTTCCCACAGATGAAAAACGACATCTCCCACCAGCGTTTCAGCCAGAAAATCATCTCCCACATATTCACGCGCTATGTGACACAACAAGGCATAATGATGACGGTAGAGGTATTTATAAGCCTCTTCATTTCCTCGTTTCAGTTGCTCTATGATAATTCGTTCCGTTATTTCCATCTGTGTGTTGTAGCGTAAATTCAGTTTATTCAAACATTTTCCGATAATAGGCGGCTTTATCTGTTATTTGTTTCCATTGTTCTATCCCATTGATGGAAGAAGAATGCACCCGCTCATAAAACGCGATTTCCTCCTGAAACGGACGGAAATCATTTTGCATCAGTGAAAGGTTCAGTGCTTTTTCGATTCGGGCAAAACCATACATCAGAGAATCTTGTGCTACCTGCTGAATTTTTATTGTATAGGCAGAATCGGCTCGCAAAAAATCTCTTCGGGCAGTAAGCGCATCTCCCTTATAATCTTCGAGTACAGCTTTCAGGTGAAGCAATTCGGACGACATGGAATCGCTCATACATCTATCCATTTCACGCAACAAGTCCAATACTTCCTGCAGGCGCCAGCTCTGCAACAAATAGCGATATTTCAACAGATAAGTCTGCTTGTCAGGACGTAAAGCCAATGCACTATCCAGTTTCTGACGGATGAGTGAATCATGAATACATACTTGCGGATGCGACTTGTCAATTGGCCGATTCCAAAACAAAGAATCACTTTGCATCAAGCTGTCAGCCTCCAGCACAAGTGCATGCACAACTTTTTGTATATCAGACGCATCATCTGATTTCTCATGCATACATGCAGAAACGATTCCAGCCAGACAACCAGCCATTAAAAAGAGTTTTGCATCCATAGTTCGAAGATTGGTTTTGCGCAAAGTTAATTTTTTTCATTTATACCAAACATAAAAATGCAAAAGAATCTAAACAAAAACAGAAATCTCCCTACGAAAAAAGTCATTCGCCAATAACAAATTCTCTGTTTCACACTGTGGGATACAAAAACCACAGTGTGGGATATATATTTCACAGTGTGGGATACAAATCCCGCACTGTGAAACAGAGAATACAACAAGACAAAATGGAGTATTCACAGAAGCATCTGAAAACTATATCTGGTGAGATTCAGGTTATTTCTTCAGACTTCTTTTTACTACTGCAGGTACGCCGGCTGCCAGAGAATCATCGGGAATATCTTTGGTTACGACACTACCTGCTGCAATGATACAGCGATTGCCAATGGTCACTCCCGGACATACTACCACATTTCCGCCCAACCAGCAGTCCTCACCTATCGTAATGGGATAGGCAGTTTCCTTTTCTTCACGGCGCTCCACATAATCCATGGGATGCTGAGGAGTATAGAACTGACAATGGGGACCTATCAGAGTATGTTTCCCGATACGGATATAGCCTCCGTCGAGCATGATACAGTCATAGTTCATAAACACATTTTCCCCTAAAATGATACCCGTGCCATGGTCACAATGGAAAGGCGGACAGATGGTAGTGCCTTGCGGAATACCGGGAATCAGTTCTTCTATCACCTGACGGTAGTCTTCATCGTAGATGGTCATGGAACGCAAATGGGCACAGACTTTCTTGGCGTGTACCAGACTGGCATGTATTTCAGGATCGGAAAAATAATAGAGCTCCTGACTGCGCATTTTTTCGTATTCTGTTTTCATAGGCTTTAATACTAAAATTACCAGATTCAAAGGTAGAGGGATTTTTGTTTATTTGCAATGAGATTTGACAGGCATCAAAAATACATTAAATTTGTAAGTGAAAAACATAGAAAGCACTCACTAGCATGAATACACATTATACATTACAAAGTTTTTTTCTACTTATTACCTTATTATTCGCTTATACATCAGAAGTAACAGCTTTATATTATTCTCGCCCGACTTCACAAACAGAAAAGACCCGCGTAATTGTCACTACTGACGGAGAAGCTGATGACAGAGCCTCGATGGTTCGTTTCCTGCTTTCTGCTAATGAGTTTGATGTGGAAGGAATCATCAACAGCAGCTCACAATTCCACTGGGAAGGAGGCAAGGGATGGAATGCCTTTCACCCCGTAGAATGGATTCGGGAATACATTGAATACTATAAGAAGGTGTATCCCAATCTGCTCCTGCACGACAAAAATTATCCTTCACCGGAATATCTGTTGAGCAAATGGAAAGTAGGAAATATCAAAGGGGATGGAGAATATCGGGAACGAACCGAAGGAGCACAGTTTATCGCAAAGGTTCTCCTCGCCGAGGATAATGACCCGCGCCCTGTCTGGATTCAGGCCTGGGGAGGTTGCAACACACTGGCATCTGCACTGAAAATCATTCAGGAAGACTACCCAGAAAAAATGGAACAAGTAGCCTCCAAGATGCGTCTGTTCTTAATTTGGGAGCAAGATAAAGCCTATCAGGAATACATCCGACCGAACTGGGAACACTTCCAGATGCCGACTATTATCTCAGACCAGTTCGACTGTATGGCCTATATTTGGAATAAGGTACTCCCCGCTTCAGTGCAACCTTTTTTTCAAAAAGAATGGATAACACAGCATATCCTTCAAGGGCATGGTGCCCTCTGTGACGCATATCCTCACAAAAAGGGAGCTTTCAATGCGGAAGGAGATACACCTGCATTTCTGCATAGCATCCCGACGGGACTGCGCAATATGGAAAATCCGGGATACGGAGGATGGGGAGGCCGCTATGTGAAAGTAAGAAATAATGTATGGATGGACCCTCAACCGTCATCGGACTACAGCTACCCGACCGGACAATATGGCTTTGACAACAGTTGGTCGAAGATGATGGAACATTATACAGATACGGCACAGGTAGCCATGCGTACCTGTTATTTTCAGCCATTATGGCGCTGGCTGGATAAAGTGCAGCTGGATTTTGCCGCCAGGGCAGACTGGTGTGTAAAAGACTATGCCTCAGCCAACCACCATCCTGTGGTGAATCTGAACCTGGAATCACTTGATTTGAGTGCTCAACCAGGGGAGAGAATCACACTGGATGCCTCACAAAGCCAGGATCCGGACGGGAATATATTGAAATTCCACTGGTGGATGTATCTGGAAGCCGGCAGTTATAAGGGTAATTTCTGCTTTGAATCTGACCAGCCCAAAACTATTTTCAGCGTTCCACAAGATGCATGCTCTGGAGATACTATACATCTCATTTGTGAAGTTTCAGACAATGGAGTACCTTCACTAACCAGATACAAGCGGGTAATTATCAGAGTGAACCATTAAATCTTCCTGTCATATTTGTATGCCTCAAATAACATTTACAGGCTTTAATAAGCGGATACAGAATTATCCCATTATCCATCTGCCTATCTTACCTGATTTTCTGACAATATAAACAAAACCCCAGGTAACCGACAATAAAAATACGGTACATACAATCATTTTTACCATTGTGTGTAGAGGCAATGATTCTACAAGCATATAACATGGACCAAGAAAAAGATAGTGAGACATCCAGATACCAAATGTACATGTAGAAATGCTCACAGAAAAGCGTCTTATCACAGCAGAACTGAAGTGTATTTTTTGGATGGCAAGAAAAAGAGGAAGTGTCATCATCAACACATTTGGAGAACAATAGGTAAAGAACAATTCAACCAGTTCTACAGACTGCCCAGGAGCTGCCGTAACAGACTTAAAGCCAAAGAATGTAATGCAATAGCCAATAACAAACGAAGGAACACCCATCATGACGAGTTTATTCCAGCTGAGATTCATTTTATTATTTATAATATAATAACCTAACAGCAGATACCCATTAAAGCCAGCAAAATAATATAAAAGACCAAACTCATTCCAGGAACATGTTCCCCAAAGGTCTTTTGTCAGATATTCCCTTAAATAAGGAATGAAGAGTGATACAAACCAAAGAACAAGGAAGACCTTCTGCTCTTTTATTGAAGCTTGCTTCACCCATGCCGAAAAGATTGGCATATAAAGATATAAACCTATAAGAAGATAAACATACCACATCTGTACTGCCAGCATCGAGAAATTGAAAGGAATCATGGCAATGTGATGCAAGGCACCGGACAAAGACTGGTCAGGTTCTGCCCAGGCAAAAAAATCATTAATAATTGTAGGGGAAAATCCCAATAGTCCAGTTATCCATGGAAAAAGATTGTACAAAAGAGACCATATAATAAAAGGAACAAGAAGCCTTGTCAGGCGCTTTTTATAAAAAGCAGAAATATTCTGCTCTACAGGCAAAAGCAATGCTCCTGTTACCATTACAAACAAAGGTATGGCTGGGCGCATAAACGAGCCATAAAAACTTCCCCAAAGATTATACCACGGCTCTGAACGTTCTGCCGGAGTTACATTATCGGTACAATGTACTGCTATCATCATGAAGATAGCAATAAACTTCACAAAATCAAGCCATATAATACGCTTTTCATCTTTCTCACCAGATAGTTCCTTCATACTTTTTTGCCACAAAAGTAGCTACTATAAAGAACACTTTTTTTGACCTATATCAAAAAGACTGCTCCAACATCCTTACTTTTCGGCTCTGATTCTGCTCAAGGTAGATATTGATATGCCAAGAAAAGAAGCTATATAACCCAAGTTAACCCTCTGACATATATCCGGGAATCTCTTCAATAGAACATTATATCTTTCTTTTGCCGTCATTGTAAGATTATCTATTCTTACACATTGCAACGTGAGCAAACACTCCTGATGAATAACCCTGCTCCAATTAGCTATCTCAATATTAGTATCATACAATTTATTCAGAATACTTACTGGTATTGAATACGCAAGAGTTGGTTCAACTGTCTCAACAAATTCAAAGCCGGCTTTATTATGATACAAACATAACAGTCCGAAAGTAATGTCTCCTTCTTTAGAAAACCAAGTGGTATGTTCATTCCCATCTACCAGACAATATGAACGAGTCAATCCTTTTTCTATGAAGTACACATTCCTGTCTATTACCCCACCTCTGATGATTAGATGCTTGGCTGGAAAATGATGAACTGTAAAATGCTCAATAAGCTGATTTATGGATTCGTCAGAAACCGGATAATAACTTCTAATAGATTTTATGATATTGTAAAAATACATACAGATAAGATTTGAGAAACTTCTTAATCAATGTCATTTATAATACC
>ENA-OPDJ01000127-OPDJ01000127.1-human-gut-metagenome-genome-assembly--contig:-NODE-127-length-74278-cov-13.153753_pt1 | contig 74278 bp, 63 predicted proteins | sample MGYA00241621_ERZ501505 | MGnify/ENA primary metagenome ERZ501505 (study PRJEB25962, sample SAMEA2042624) | human gut metagenome | biome: human gut; feature: human-associated habitat; material: faeces... | reverse complement strand
GGACTCGGACAACGACACCGCCATGCTGCGGGCCGTGGGCCTGGGTGTGGCGATGGGCAACGCGCTGCCCCAGGTGAAGGCCGCGGCGGCCTGGGTGACCGGCACGAACGAGGAGAGCGGCGTGGCCCAGGCGCTGGAACGGTTTGTGCTGGAAGGGCACCATACTTTTTAATGCGCTGGCGCTTGAATTCCCGGGGTGGCAGAAAGGGAGAGCTTTTATGCGTGAAGAGATAGAAATTAAAGAAGAGCGGATATCGGCAGAGGAATATATCGCTTTTCTAAAAAGGACCGATTTGGGATCGCAATATCCGAAGGAACGGTTTAAAGAAAGAATCGCCAAGCTTGTAAACAATGTTTCGATCAGCCTTACCGCAAGAAACGGGAGCGGCTTAATGGTTGGCGTTTTATTTGGACTGACAGATTATGTGTATTGGCTTTATGTAACGGATTTGGGAGTTGCCCGGGATTACGAAGGGCAAGGCATCGGAAGGCGGCTCATGAAAACTGCGCATGACAAAGCCGGCGGCGAAAAGGACATTGCCGTGTACCTGATCGCAAATGAAAATGCCATCCCGTTTTATGAGAAACTTGGCATGAAAAGGGCAAAGCATGTAATGCAATATAACCAGATCGAATGGACTGAATTTACGGTGCAATAGCCCGCCGCAGCTTTGTATTTGCAGGGCCGGTTCAAAACGGCTGCTTTGAAGGAAGCACAGGCGGCCGGTGCCAGCAGGACAATAGGCGAAAAGTTTGAGTAAATGGGGTAATTTGTTCACATCCTTGTGGTATCCTATCCACCACAAGGATGTGATTTTTTATGTACAAGGAACGGGAAAAACTGTTTTACGGCGGCCCGGTGCTCACCATGGACGAGGCGTGCATGCGCCCTGAGGCCGTGCTGGTGAGGGGGGAGCGCATTGCGGCGGTGGGGCCGCTGGAAGCGCTGCGGCGCGCGGCCCCCGGGGCAGAGCCTGTGGACCTGGAGGGGCGGGCCCTGCTGCCCGGCTTTATCGACGCCCACCGCCACTGCGACCTGGCCGCCCTTTTCGACCCCAACTTCGGGGAACTGGAGCTGGCCCAGGGCCTCACCACGATCATAAACGGCAACTGCGGCCTCTCCCTCGCGCCGGTGCGCGGGGAGCACCGGGAGGCGCTGCTGCGCTACCTCTCCCCCATCGTCGGCGAGCTGCCCGAGGGGCGGGACTTCCCCACGATGGAAGCATACCTGCGCCAGGCACAGGAGGCGCGGCCGCCCATAAACACGCTCATGCTTGCGGGCATGGGCAGCATCCGCGCCTGCGCGGCGGGCTTTTCAAACGCGCCGCTGACGGAGGCGGAGTACGCGAAGGTCCACGCCCTGCTGGAGGAGAGCCTTGCGGGCGGGGCGGTCGGCGTCTCGCTGGGACTCGGCTACGCGCCGGAGTGCTTTTACGACACGGCCGGCCTCATCCGGGCGCTGGAACCGCTGCGCAATGGCCGCACCGTCGTCTCCGTACACATGCGGCAGGAGGGCGACGGGGTGGTGGAGGCGCTGCGGGAGATGCTCGCCGTGGCGCGGGAGCTGCGCTTCCCGCTGGAGATAAGCCACCTCAAGGCCATAGGCCGCCGCAATTGGCGCCTCGCGGTGCCGGAGATGCTCCGGCTCATCGACGGGGCGCGGCAGGAGGGCCTGGAGGTCACGTGCGACGTCTACCCCTACCCCGCGGGCTCGACGCAGCTCATCCACGTCCTGCCTCCGGAGTTCCAGGCGGGAGGGGCCGAGGCCCTGACCCGGGCTCTGGAGGACCCCGCGCAGCGCGTGCGGATGCGTGAGCGGATGGAGAGCGGCGAGGACTTCGAAAACATCTCCCTGCTCGTCGGCTTCGAGAACATCCGCGCCACGAGCCTGCACAGGCCGGAAAACCGCCCCTTTGAGGGCAGCTCCATCGCTGAGATAGCCGCTGCGCGGGGGCAGGAGCCCTTCGATGCGCTCTTTGATCTGCTGACCTCCGAGCACTGCGCTGTTTCGATGATAGATTTCATAGCACACGAGGAGGACATCTGCGACATCCTCCGCGCCCCCTTCTCCGGCGTCATTTCGGACGCGACTTACCCCGTCGGCGGGCTGCTGCACCCGAGAGTTTATGGAACCTTTCCGCGGCTCATTGAGCGCTACGTGCTCGAAAAGGGCGTTCTGAGCCTTCCGGAGGCAGTGCGCAAGGTCACGCGCCGCCCGGCGGAGCTCTACGGCCTCGCAGGCAAGGGCCGCATAGAGCCGGGCGCGGACGCCGACCTCTGTCTCTTCGCCCCGGAGAACATTCACGAGCGCGACAGCTACGAGCACCCGGAGAGCCTGGCTTCGGGCATGGACTGGGTCTTCGTCTCGGGCCGCCCGGCCATCGAGGAGGGCGAATTCACAACACAACCATGATATCAGCACAAGCAAGGCCCCGGCCAATGGCCGGGGCCTTGCTATTTAAAGCTCACGCAGGACACAGTGGACAACGAGCCGCGCGTCCGAGAATTTGTAACTGCAGGTCGAAAGCGTCAGCACGCGCTCGGCCTGCCCGGGGACAAGGCCCGTCTCGATACAGGAGGCCGCGCAGACCTCCGCGAGCCAGGCGGCATAAGCTCCCTCCCCCTCGAAGTCGAGCCGCCAGGCTGCCGCGTCCGTCGGTGCGACATAGGCGGAAAAGACCTGGGCCTCGTAGTCTCCGCCCGGAGTCAGGAGCAGCAGCGAGGGGTGTGCCTCGTGGAATTCCTGCTCCTTATAGCCGTCGAGGGCGGCAAACATGCTGCCGTCTTTCATGTGGTGTCCATATACGATAGAATTGGGTGAGGCAAAGCGCGCCTCACATCGGCTGTCGAGAAAGAGACAGCCGGAGGCGTTATAACTGCCGTCAAACAGGCGGTCAAGGTAGTATTCGTTGTCCTGTACCTGTACTACGGGGTAGCTCAGGGCCGTGCCTTCCAGGATGAGCCAGGCTGCGACGTCTGGATTTATCCTCGCCAGGGCCTCAAAGTCCACCTGGTATGGCTCCGCCGCCTCGTGCGTGGGCGCAGGCTGGGTCGAGGGCTCGGCGGGCGCGTCGGCGGAGGGCAGGGCCTCGACGTAGATGTCTAGCGCCTCATAGCTCTCTCGGGCAGCTCCGCGCTCGGTCACGAGGCCCAGCAGCCGCCAGAGGCCAAAGCACATGAGCGCCAGGCACGTGAGCGCCGCCAATACCCGCGCCCCGCGTCTCATCCTGCCTGCGGCGCCCCAGCCGCTCCCTCGCCGGATTCTGTATCAAAAACGGGAACAGCCTCCTGGATGGTGACTTGTTTATCGTCCTGGATGGGGCTTTGGTCCGCGTCCTGGATCGGGGTCTGGTCCACGTCCTGGGAATGGCTGTTGCCTTGGGGCTGGATAGTCAGGGTAAAGCTGCCGGCATAGAGCTCGCGCACATATTTGGCGCAGGCGGAGACCAGTGGCAGGCTCATGAGCAGCGCCGCGACAAGCAAAATCAGCGCCAGGCGGCGGGTAAACTTGTGTTTCCTCATACTCGCCCCCCTAGTCTATCTGCTCCGCCTGGACGGAGACGGAAACGGCTATATTTGTCGCCGCGTCCACAGACGCGCCAGTGGTGTCAAAGGTTAGGGTGTGGGTGTTTATCGCTGCGCTCCCGGCGGGCAGCTCGCCCGCGTTCGGGATGACGCAGATATTGCCGCTGAACCAAACCTCGCGTGTGTTGTCAAAATATACATCCACGCCCTCGGGCAGGGGCTCGCTCAGGCTCAGCTCAACGGAATAGCGAAGCGCGACCTCGGAGCCTCGGCCGCCCTCGCTGTTCGAGACGTACAGCGTCTGCCTATCCATCCACGCGCTGACGGCGAAGGCGGCGGCGCGGGCGTTGTCGCTGCCCGAGCCCTGCACCTGCCAGAAGGCAAAGGCCGCGCAGGAGAGCAGCAGGGTGCTCAGAAGGAGGCCGCAGAGCAGGGTGTGCAGCGTTTTATTGACTTTCATGCCCGCGGCCTCCTTACTCGTTATTCTTGTCCCGCCTTCCGCCGATAATCAGCAGCGCCAGCCCCGCGCCGCCCAGGAATATCAGCGCCAGGTACAGCCACGCGGCGCTCTCATCGCCGGTTTTGGGAACCTCAGGCCGGATGTAGCCCCCGTCCGTGTCGTCCGTATCGCCAGGGCCGTCGGGCGCATCAGTTTCAGCCGGGTCTTCCGGCTCATCCGTTACATCCGGTTTGTCGGACTTATCCGGCGGTTCGCTAGGGACGGGCGTAGGGTCCGGCGTGGGAACGGGCGGGTCGGGCTGCTCCTCCTCAACGACGATGTAGATGCCCGCCGTCACGTCGTCGGGCGTGTCGAAGGCGGCCTTGTCGCCCAGGGCGGTGTCCAGCACGTCGCGCGCGTCGCTTTCGTAATACTCCCAGAGCCAGTCGAGGCGAAAGTCCGCCGACTGCCCGCCGCTCAGTTCACCCCTTACGGCGCGGATTACCTGAGCATCCTCCACCCCCTCCGGCAGAGGATAGCTCCCAGTGTCCTCCGCGCCCTCACAGGAAAACTCCGGCTCGACGGGCAGGGTCTCCGCCTCCTTGATGCGATAGGCGACGGCGATATAGCTTATGGCGTAGCCCATGCGGTTTTCCAGGCGCACTGTGCAGCTGCCGTCCGTGCCGGGGGCCACCACTCGTTCGCCGTTTTCGGAGAGGACGTTCTGATAGGCGTCGGCAAAGAGGCTGAGCACTGCCGCGCCGTTTTCGTCTATGCCCGTGGCGCTGTCCCAGGTGAGGCGTCCCGTGGTGTAGCTCAGGACGTGCGCGGGCTCCGCTGCACCGGCAGCAATGGCCGGGGCCGCGAGCAGCGTCAGCGCCGCGAGCAGCGCGGCCGCCCTCCGGGCCGCTGCTTTTGCCCTTCTCATGCCCGCGTCAGTCTATCTGCGTGACCGTGGTGGTGACGGTGATGCTGATGGTGGCGGGCTGACCGTTCGCGGCGTTGTCGCCCAGGAGGGTATCAAGTTCATCGTCCTGGTTTGTCGCCGTGCCTGTGGCGCCCTGGAAGGGCCAGGTCCAGGAATAGGTGATGCCCTCGCCTGCGGCGCTCAAATCTGTCCCCGCCTCGTATTCCTTGGTCGTGGCGTTCTGTATGGCGGTCTTTATCGCGCTTTCAAAGCTGCCCTCTCCGCCGGCGGTCGTACTGGAATAGTCGAGGTCGTTAATTTTCGTATCACCTATCGTGAACACCAGCGGGCAGTAGAACTCACCGCCGGGCGCGATATTCCAGCCGTCGAGCTTAACATCCGCAGTCGTCTCTATCTTGACGGCGACCTCGGGCTTGCCGGTGATGCTTATGCCGCCGAAGGTGCCCGACGTGCCGGGGGCGACCACCTTTTCTGTGGTGGAGGAGACGACGGTGGGTCCATCAACATTAGCATTAACGTCGTCCTTCCCATACGTCGTTTTGAACCCGTCGCCGGTGATCTCAACTTTTACGCCCCACTTGGCGACGCGGGCGGCGTCCTTGCCCTCTCCCTCGCTGACGTATTTGGCGAATGTACCGCTGACAAAACATGTGGTCGCGAGCGTCAGCACCAGCAGCAGGGCCGCCAACTTCGGCAGTTTGCTTCCTTTCATTATGTAAACCCCTTTCAATACTTTTCAGACAATATGTCGTCCAAATCAAAGGTCTCAGGCTCCGGCCCAGGCTTTGCGGCGGAGCGCATACGGCGCAGCTATGCCTCAAGCTCGCGCCGCTCCCGGCGCTGGGCTTCGGCGGCGCGGCGGCGGCTCAACAGCTCCCAGCCCAGCAGAGCCGCCGCTCATATAGGCCACGACGTCGCCCACTTTCAGCGTATCAGGCTCGACCCGGCGTATGAGCGCAAGGTCCCCGACCTCCAGGCTGTCCTCAGCCTGGCCGCTCATGGAGCCGGAGAGCACGACCATTGGCGTCATCCCTGAAACGGAGGGCGGCCGCTCCGGCGATAGCGCGCCCTTGACGATAAACGTCAGGTTGCAGGCCAGGGCAAAGCAAAGTATAATGCAAATCAGGATGACAAACGCCTGCGCGGCGCACTTGCCGCGCTTCAATGCAGCTGCCATGGCAATTACCTCCTTTTCATGCCTTGTAAAGGCTATACTTTAAGCTGTGGAGGTTTCCATACGTCAGGAGCAATGTGACGGCGCTGTGATTTTTCTGATATAATATTTATGGTATATTGAAGCGGGAGGTGGCGCGGCCATGTACAAGATACTGTTAGTTGACGACGACCCGCACATACTGGCCTCAAACGAGACCTATCTTAAAAAGCATGGATATGACACGGCCACAGCCGCCGACGGGCTGGCTGCGCTCCAACTCTGCTCCACCGCCGCCTTCGACGCCGTCATCATGGATGTGGACATGCCGGGCATGGACGGGGTTTCCGTCTGTCGCAGGCTGAGGGAGGTCAGCTCTGTGCCGATAATCTTTCTCTCCGCCTACGCCCGGACGGACGACCGCATACGCGGCCTCATGGCCGGGGGCGACGATTACGTCGGCAAGCCCTATTCCCTCACAGAGCTTGAGCTGAGGCTGCGCCTGCGCATACAGCGCCACAAGAACATTGAGGCCAGCGAGGTGCTCCGCTTCGGAGGCCTCGAGGTGGACATGGGACTGCGTGAGGCCCGTTTCGAGGGGCAGACCGCCCCGCTCACTGCGCTGGAGTTCGATTTGCTAGCTTTCCTTGCGCGCAACCCTGACCAGGTGTTCTCCTATGAGCAGCTGTACGACAGGGTCTGGAAGTCCCCAATCAACCAGGGTATTCACAACATCCAGGTCTGCATGGCCCGCGTGCGACAGAAGCTGGATGCCCTCTGCCCCGGTCTGCACTGGGTCGAGACGGTGCGGCGAAAGGGCTACCGCTTCAACAGCCGCGCAGCGCTGGATAAATAAAAAGATATCGCCCCCGACACTTCGTCGGGGGCGCAGAAAGCCCCGGGCAAGAAAGCCCGGGGCGGGAATTGTTTATTTCTTCCTTCTAAACGGTCCTACTCCGGCGACAGCCATTACGACTCCTGCGCAGACGGCGACTCCCGCCGCAGCCAGCGCAACCTTCTCGCCGGTGCTCATGCCGCTGTCGGGGGCGAGGCCGGGCAGCTCCGGGGCCTCGATCTCCACATCGTCAGCCGGCGGTGAGGGCGGCTCCGGCTCCGAAGGCGTCTCTTCGGGTATCTGCGGCTGCTCGGTTTCCTCCGGGTCCTCCGACTCTTCCGGCTCGGGCGGGACCGTTTGCTCCGAGGCTGTCATGTCCAGGACGGGCGGCTGCGGCTCCTGTGGCGGCTCCGGCGTTGGAAGCGGCGTCGGTGTCGGCGTGGGCGTAGGCTCCGGCGTGGGCTCGGGGGTCGGCTCCGGGGTCGGTTCAGGTGTAGGCTCCGGGCTGGGTTCGGGCTCGCGCGGGGGCGGAAGCAGGCTCACGCTGCCGCCGCGGTTTCCGCCCTGGTCCTCGTCGCTGTCCTCCTCCGTGGGCAGGTAGAAACCGTCAGAGTACCAGCTCATGGTCTCGTACCAGTCCGTGGCTGCGAGGCGGAAATAGCGCGGCTCGTTGTCGTCATATAGGTAGAAGACGGCGCTATAGCCCTTCTCCTCGTCGCCCTTCACCTCGAATTCCTCCGTGGCGAAGGCTGTCCAGGTCCTGCCGTCGGGCGAGGTCTCGCCCCAGATGTTGTTGGTGCTCACTTCCTCAGGCAGCTTGTCCAGGAAGAGCGCGACCGTCACGGCCTCGTCACCCGTCCAGCTGGCGTCGGTGACGACGAGCTTGCCCGGCTCGTACCAGCTCACGTGCAGCTTAAGCGGCTGCGCCGAGGCCAGGGGCTCGCCGTTTTCGTCGAGGAACACGCCTGCCACGTCGGCCTCGCCCGTGGTCTGACCTGCAAGGCCCTCCAGGTTCCAGGCGACGGGGACGTCCTCATCGCTGGGCCTTCCGTCCCGCATGACTTCATAGCCCAGCGTCGCGGGCAGCAGCTCCGCCGTCAGCGGCGTGCCGGCTTCGAGGTAGCTGTCGTCCGGCTGGTTGCCGGCGTTGTCCACCACCGGTCCGGCCCAGGATGCGTCGGCTCCCTCGGGCAGCGAGGTGCTCGTGAGGGACACTATGCCGCCGGCCTGCTGCTCTATCAGGACTCCCGTGCCCGAGAGCTCGAAGTCCACGCATTGCAGCTCCAACCGGCCCCCGGCCTTGACGACGATGAGCGGCGTGTCCGCCGAGAGCGCGCCCTTTATGAGCGGCCTCGCCTCAGAGCCGCCGACGGCGAGGGTGCCTATGTGCAGCTCGCCCCCGGCTTCGATGACGATAGGGCCTGTTGTCTCGACGGTGAGCTCCCCGGCATAGTAGCCCAGTTCCTCGTCCGTCTCAAGCTTTGAGGCGACGGTGGTGAACTCAACGAACTGGCCGGCGCCTATCGTGCCGCTGAGGCTCTTTTCGTACTGCGGTATGGTCTCCTCTTCCCCGGAGTCGTCCCCGGCCGGCGGGTCATAAACCAGCGCGCCTGCCGCGCAGCCCAGGCCCAGCGCCGCCGTCAGCAGCAGGCACAGGGCGAATCTCAGCGTCTTTTTCATCTTTTCATCTGCCTTTCGGAGGTGGCCCGATGCGTGAAAACACCAGGCGCAGCCTTATAATATTAATATGTACGCTCCTTTTAGGGACGCTGGCCTTTCTCGGCCTCTACCGCTGGGACAACAAATACACCTCGGCGCTCTCGGGCGGCTGGGGGTACAACGTGCTCCAGGCTGAGCCGGAGGAGCCCGCCTTCCTCGTGGACGGCTGGGAGTTCTACCCCGGGCAGCTGCTCGGCCCGGAGGACTTCGCCTCCGGCGTCTCGGCGGAAGAATACACCTACGCCGGGCAGCATCCGAACTTCTCTTCCGCCCTCGGCAGCCCCTACGGGCAGGCTACTTACCGCATCGTGCTCGAAAACCCGGGCGAGGCGGTGGAGCTCGCCCTCTACCTGCCCGAGCTGCTCTGCGCCGGGCGGGTATACATCGGCGGGCAGCTCGCGGGGGAGCAGGGCTCCCTCGAACCCTATGAGCCGCGGGTCATGGACGGAGTATACGCATTTACCGCCGAGGGTGACACGGAGATAATCATTCAGTGCGCGAACTACACGCACTATTACTCCGGCATGTACTATCCCCCCGCCGTCGGCACACCCGGCAGCATCTACCGTCTGCTGACAGCGCGGATGCTCATCTACGGGCTGCTCTGCTTTGCGCCGCTGGCGCTGGCGCTCTCGAACCTGGCGCTCTGGCTCATCGGCCGGGACAAGCTGCCGCGCCGGGCCGGGCTGCTGTGCCTCATTTTCGCACTGCGGCTGAGCTATCCCTTCCTGCGCGCCATGGGCGTACCGCCCGTACGTCTGCTCTATGCCGCAGAGGATTTGCTGGGAGCGGGAGTGCTCTTATGTGCGTTGCTGCTGGCCGGGGAGCTCAGCGGCTGGGCCGTCCGGCGCTTTCACCGAAGCGTCGCCGTTCCCGCCGGGGCCGGGCTCTGCGCCGTGACCCTGGTCTTTCCGGTGCTGATTCTACCACACGTTCCCACACTCATCAACACCTACGGCGCGCTGATTTTTATTTGGAAACTCCTAGCAGGGCTTTATCTCGTCTTTCTCGCCTCCAAAATCGGCGCCGAGAGCGCCCTTGGCCATGGGCTGCTGGCGGCGACGGGGCTGTACGGGCTCTCCCTCGTCATCTCCGTGCTGACGGCCAACTACTTCGAGCCCGTACGCGGGGCCTGGCCGGAGGAATACGGCGGCTTCGCCCTTGTGCTTGGCTTTGCGGCGCTGATGGTCAGGCGCAGCGTGCTGATGGCGGCTGAGAATCGGCGGCTGAACCTCCACCTCCAGGAGGAGGTCGAGCGTAAGACTCAGGCCCTAGAGACCCTGCTCTCGGAGCGGCGCGAGCTGCTGGCGCGCTTCATACACGACCTCAAAAACCCGCTCACTGCCGTGCGCAACTATGCCGACCTCGTGCGCAGCGGCGGCCTGGGTCTGGACGCGGACACCCTCGCCTGCCTGGACGCGCTCTCCGAGCGCGTTGGCGCGGTCGAGGACCGCTTCGACGAGTTCCAGGGCTTCTCACGCGGGGAGCGGGGCAATGTGGCAAAGCATCCGCTGGAGCTGGCCTCCTTCCTGCGCGGCTTCTATGAGAGCAACAGGCCCGACATGGAGCTCTCCGGCCAGAACTTCCGCCTGGAGCTGCCTCGGGAGGAGCTGCGTATCTCGGTGGACGAGGCGGGCCTGCGCGCGGCGTTGGAAAACCTCTGCTACAACGCCCTTTCCTTTACACCTGAGGGCGGCGTAATATCGCTCTCGCTCAGGCGCGAAGGCGGGCAGGCCGTAATTGAGGTCAAAGACAACGGCCGCGGCATTGCGCCGGAGGACCTGCCCCGCGTCTTTGACCGCGGCTTCACCCGGCGCGAAGACGGCAGCGGCGAGGGGCTTGGGCTTTACATCGTCCGCACCTTCGCCATTGAGCACGGCGGCTCCGTCGAAGCGGCCCCGGCCCCCGGAGGGGGCGCTGTATTCACCATACGCCTGCCCTTGCTCTGCTGAACACGACCTTCCGGGCCGCCCCCTCCGGGCGGCCCTCTTTCTCTGCCAGAGCTGGTAATATATGCATTTGGCCATCTGTTTTTTCACCCGCTCTTAGTCGCAAGCGGTCTCTGTACTCCACAGATTTTGGATTAATTCCCCGTTTTTTATGGCTTTGCGCAGATTTTGCGCCGTTTCCCGCCAACTTTTTGCACGAAACGAAAAAACCATTAAAAATGGAGAGGTAATCTTAAATCTGTGGATTTTCCTATAACTTCACCGGTGCTATATTGTATACTGATCATTGTATTTTTCAGACAAAATTCGCTTTAAATCGCTATAAGGGAGGCGGAAATTGTGGTCAGGTACATAGGAAAGCGCCTGCTTATGATGATCCCCGTGCTGCTGGGCATAGTGCTCATCGTATTCTGCATGAACCACATCTCTTCGGGCAATCCGGCCCGGATGCTGCTCGGAGTCGGCGCCTCGGATGAGGCGATTGCGGCGCTGGAAGAGGAGCTCGGTGTCTCAATGCCGGCCTTCTGGGCGGGCATGATGCTGATCTTGCTATTTTCCATCACATTGAAATGGCTGCCCGTCTCGGGCCTGGACGGCTGGAAGAACTGGATCTTGCCCACCTTCACCTCCAGCATGGTAGGCATGGCCACCATCACTAGGATGACGCGCTCAAGTATGCTGGAGGTCATCTGTCAGGAGTACATAGTCACCGCCAGGGCCAAGGGACTGACAGAGAAAGCCATTATTGTGAAGCATGCTCTCAAAAACGCGCTCATACCCATCATCACCGTCCTCGGTATTCAGCTGGGTATAATGTTGGGCGGCGCTGTCCTCACGGAGACGGTCTTCTCGATAAACGGCCTGGGCAAATACATGGTGGACGGAATCAAAAACCGGGACTACCCAGTGGTACAGGGCGGCGTACTGCTGCTGGCTATGGTGTTCAGTCTGGTGAACCTCCTGGTGGACATCATCTACGCCTATGCCGACCCGCGCATAAAGTCCCAGTACAGCCGGAGCAAAAGGCGTTCGTCCTGAGCTCGCCTGCGGAATTCTGAGAGGACGGGGGAGGAAAACATGTCCAAACTTCACACTGAGGCCATGAAACGCCTGGAAAAGAAAAAGAAGTCCAAGAAAAACGAGGCCGTCGGCGTGTGGTCGGAGGTCATCTACCGGCTCTCGCGCAACCGGGCCGCCGTGTTCGGTTTCTGCGTCATCGTCATTCTGGCCTTTTTCGCCATTTTCCCGCAGACGCTCACCCAATCCGGCTACGATGACCAGAACTACTCCGAGACCTTCATCGCCCCCTGCGCGGAGCATCCCATGGGTACGGATGATCTCGGCCGCGACATCCTCACCCGCATAGTCTACGGCGCTCGCATCTCCCTGACCATCGGCATAGTGTCCATGCTGTGCAGCCTGGTCGTGGGCGGCCTGCTCGGCGCGCTGGCGGCGGTAAACAGCGGCGTGACCGACAACATTATAATGCGAATTTGCGACATCTTCATGTCCATACCCGGCACGCTGCTGGCCATATCCATCTGCGCCGCCCTGGGCAACGGCATGACGAACCTCATAATAGCCATTACAGTCTCCATGGTCCCTTCCTTCGCCCGGACGGTGCGCGCCTCGATGCTGACCGTCAAGGACCAGGAGTACATAGAGGCCGCCAAGGCCATCGGCGCCAGCAAGGCCCGCCTCGTGCTTCGGCACATGATACCCAACGCTCTGGGCCCCATCATAGTCAGCGCCACACTCAACGTCGCCGCCAGCATCACCGCCGCCGCGGCCCTGAGCTTCATCGGCCTAGGCGTGCAGGCGCCCACGCCGGAGTGGGGCTGCATGCTCAACTCCGCCAAGCAATACTTCACTCACGCGGACAAGTGGTATGTCGTGGCCTTCCCCGGACTCATGATAGTCATCACCGTGTTCGCCCTGAATCTTTTCGGAGACGGCCTGCGCGATGCGCTCGACCCCCGCTCCAAGAACTGAGGCCCCGGCCGGATATGGGAAGGATATGCTATGGAAAATGACGTTCTGCTGAAAGTTCAAAACCTCGTCGTTCATTACGAGACTCACAACGCCGTGGTCGAGGCCGTAAACAACGTCTCCTTCGAGATACGCAGCGGCCAGACCCTGGGCCTAGTCGGTGAGACAGGCGCGGGCAAGACCACCATCGCCCTGGCCATCATGTCTCTGCTGCCGAAATACACGGGCAAGGTCATCCAGGGCAGCATAGAGTTTGACGGGCGCGACCTCCGCCAGCTCTCGCCCAAGGAGATGCGCTCCATCCGCGGGCACGACATCTCGATGATATTCCAGGACCCTATGAGCTCGCTGAACCCCGTTCTGCCCGTGGATGAGCAGATCTCCGAGCTCATACGCCTGCACCGACGCTGTTCCCGGGCAAAGGCGGCCATAGAGGCGCGGGAGATACTCAAAAAGGTCGGTATCCAGCCCGAGCGCGCCGGAGAATATCCCCACCAGTTCTCCGGCGGCATGAAGCAGCGCGTCGTCATCGCTATGGCCCTCGCCTGCAACCCGAGGCTGCTCATCGCCGACGAGCCAACTACCGCCCTCGACGTCACCATCCAGGCTCAGGTGCTGGACCTCATCCGGGAGCTCAAAACCGCCTCCGGGACCTCCATGCTGCTCATCACCCATGACCTTGGAGTAGTGGCTGAGACCTGCGACGCCGTGGCCGTCATCTACGCCGGCGAAATCGTGGAGTTCGGAACGCTCGAAGACATCTTCGACCACGCCTCCCACCCCTACACAAAATGCCTCTTTGCCACCATACCCAGCCTTGACAAGGACGTAGAGCGGCTCCAGCCCATCACAGGCCCCGCAGTCAACGCTGCCGACCTGCCAGAAGGCTGCAGCTTCTGCGAGCGCTGTCCTCAGGCCCAGGAGCGCTGCCGCAGCTTCGACCCGCCTGCTGTCGAGGTCTCGCCCGGGCACCTGGTCAAGTGCGTGCTGGCCGCGGAAGGCCCTGCGGACTGAGGCCGCGCCTCAGCCGACCAACCTGCGCCGTAAACCGGCGGGAATGAGGTAACTGCCATGTCAGTAATTCTGGAAACAAAAAATCTTCAAAAGTATTTTAAAACCCCCAAGGGTTATCTGCACGCCGTTGAAAACGTCAGCCTTAGCCTCAACAAGGGCGAGACGATGGGCATCGTCGGAGAGAGCGGCTGCGGCAAATCCACCCTGGGCCGCACGATACTACACCTGCTGGAACCCACAGGCGGTCAGATCTTCTTTGAGGGGAAAGACATAACGAACGTCAAGGGCTCAGAGCTCAAGGCCCTGCGCCGGCAAATGCAGATCATCTTCCAGGACCCCTTCTCATCCCTCAACCCGCGCATGACTGTGGGCCAGATAATTGCGGAGCCCCTGCGCATCTACCGCATCACCCGCTCCAAAGAGGAGCTCAATCGCCGCGTTGCGGAGCTCATGGACATGGTCGGGCTGGCCCAGCGGAACGTGAACAGCTATCCGCACGAGTTCGACGGCGGCCGGCGCCAGCGCATAGGCATCGCCCGGGCTCTTTCACTCGGCCCCTCCTTCATCGTCTGCGACGAGCCGGTATCCGCCCTCGACGTCTCCATCCAGGCCCAGATACTTAACCTTCTTCAGGAGCTGCAGAAGGATTTGGGGCTGACGCTGATGTTTATCACCCACGACCTTTCCGTCGTGCGGCACATCTCCCAGAGCATCTGCGTCATGTACCTCGGTCAGCTGGTGGAGAAGTCCCCGGCGAAGGAGCTCTTTACCACCAACTACCACCCCTATACCAGGGCGCTCCTCTCATCGATACCCATCCCTTCCATCCACGTGAAGCGGGAGCGCATCCTGATCCAGGGAGAGCTGTCCTCCCCGATCGACCCCAAGCCCGGCTGCCGCTTCGCCAGCCGCTGCCCTTATGCCAAGGACGTCTGCCGCGAAACCACTCCGGAACTGCGGGAGATAAGCCCCGGGCATCACGCCGCCTGCCACTTTGCCGGGCAGTGCTTCTGATAGAGCGAGTCTGCGCCCGTATCTTGCCCGATATCTGGGAGCAGCTACAAATACGACTTTAGGAGGATGAAAATGAAAGCACACGCGCGCATACTTGTCCTGCTGCTGGCTCTGGCCATGTTGCTCTCCGCCTGCGGCAGTCAGGAGCCCTCCGGCGGCGAGCCGGAGGTCAAGGACACGCTGATAGTCGGCAATAGCGCCGAGCCCACGGTCCTTGACCCTCCCAACCAGCAGAACACCCCTGCAGGCCTCATTAACGTGCAGGTCTACGACGGCCTGCTCCGCCAGAACAACGAGACGGGAGAGATCGAGCCCTGTCTGGCTGAGAGCTGGGAGTACGTGGACGACTGCACCGTCAGGTTCCATCTGCGTGACGACGTCTACTTCCACGACGGCAGCAAGTTCACCGCCGAGGACGTCAAGTTCACCTTCGACCGCGGCGCCGAATGTATCATGAAGGCCATGATATTCGAGCCATTCGACACCTCCAAGACCAAGATAATAGACGAATACACCATTGAGCTCGGCACGAAGGACGTCTTCCCGCCCTTCCTGACCTACCTGACCAACAACGCCACCCTCATCGTCAGCAAGAGCGCCGTCGAGGCCGCAGGCAGCGACGACGTCTACGGCCGCAACCCCGTCGGCACCGGTGCCTACAAGTTCGTCGAGTGGATCGCCGGCGACCGAGTCGTGCTTGAGCGCAACGAGGAGTACTGGGGCGAGCTGCCTGAGTTCAAGAACCTCATCATCCGCACCATTGCTGACGACACCACCCGCGGCATGGCCCTCGAATCCGGCGAGATAGACATCGCCGTCGGCCTGTCCACCTCCCAGGTGGAGACTCTCAGCAACAGCGAGTCCGTCGATGTCATCCCCTTCATGAGCTACTCCCTCCAGTACTGCGGCCTCAACGGCGCCTATGAGCCCCTGAGCGACAAGCGCGTCAGACAGGCCCTGCGCTACGCCGTGGACATGGACACCATGTCTGAGATCGCCTTCGGCAGCGGCGTCGTTGCCGACGGCCCCATCAGCCCGGCCATGTCCTGCTACGTCCCCGCCGGCGAGGACCAGCAGTACGAGCAGGACATCGAAAAAGCCAAGCAGCTGCTCAAGGAGGCCGGATACGAGAACGGCTTCGACCTCGAACTTGTCTGCAACGAGTCCCAGGGCCGCACTACCATGGCAGAGATGTTGGCCAACGCCTGGAACGCCATCGGCGTCAAGACCGAGCTGCGCACCCTGGAGTTCTCCGCCCTCGTTGACCTCGTCTACTCCGGCGAGACCCAGGCCTTCCTCATGGGCTTCATGGCCGGCGGCAACGACGGCGAGTTCTACCGCACCCTCTTCCAGACCGGCGGCGACGCCACCGCTTGGATAAACTACTCCAACCCCGAGGTGGACGAGCTCTTCGACCTCGCCTCCAAGGAGATGGACAGCGAGAAGCGCAACGAGTACTACGCCGAGCTCCAGACCATCCTGCGCGACGAAATGCCCTGGCTGTGGATACGCTTCACAGACAACCTCTTCGGCATGCAGAAGACCCTGACCGGACTTGACCCCGACCCCGAGACCTACTGCGAATTCCGCTTTGTAAAAACCAAATGACCCTGTAACGCACGCCGGCGCGGCTGGGCCGCGCCGGCGTCAAGGAAAGGAGAGTTCAAATGAGAAGCGCGCCCATGCTGGTCGTCGCCCGCGGCGGCGGCATCGCCCTTGTCACCTCCCCCGCATGAAGGCCACGGCCCTGGCCACCTGCTGCCTCGACGAGGCCGACATTCTTACCTTCGACGGCTTCGGTGAGGCGGCGACCCCCGAGGTCCTTGTCCCCTCCATCGTCTCCACGCTGGAGAAACTCGGCGCCACCTCCGGCAAGCTCGGCGCCGAGATAGGCCCCATGACCCGCATGCGCATCACCTACAACGACCACGCCGACCTCTTCAAGGCCCTGCCCAACATGGAGCCCGCCGACCTCTCCATGGATATCCTCGCCCTGCGTCAGGTGAAGTCCCCGCGCGAAATAGACATCATGCGCAAGAACTGCCACATCGCCGTTGACGCCTTCAAGGCGGCAGTTGACATGGTGGTGCTAGGTGAGACGACTGAGGAGGACTTCTATCACAACTTTGCTGCCACCTGCTTCGACCTCGGCGCCGACGACTTCCAGCTGCGGCTCGTCGTCGAGTTCGGGCCCGACCGCCAGCAGCCCAACAGTGTGGCCGGCACCCGAGTTTACTCCGACCCCGACTGGTGCATCTACGCCGACACCGGCCCCTCCCTGCATGGTTACATCTCCGACATGATACGCATTGCCAAGCTCAAGCCGCCCACGAAGCCCCAGCGGGAGCTCTACGACATAGTCCACGGCTGCCACGAGAAGCTCATCCCCATGGTGAAGCCGGGCCTCAAGATAGGCGAGCTCGTCAAGGCTCAGGACGCTTACATGCGCGCCCACGGCGTGGACGACATCTGCCTGTCCAGGAGCGTCTCCGGACACGGCCTGGGTCAGGACGTGCACGAGATGCCTGTTATCCAGCAGGCCTACAGCGACTGGGAGTTCAAGGTCGGCACGGTCTTTGCCTTTGAACCGACCCTCATCCATCCCGAACACGGACAGATAGTTCTCGAAAACAACTACCTGGTCACGGAAAACGGCTGCGAGAACCTGACGCCTCAGCTCCAGGACATCTACGTCCCGGGCCTATCCTGATACGAAGCGAGGTAATGAATCATGCGTCAATCACCGATGCTGAACTATCCTGTATCCGAATATGAGGCTCGCATGAGCCGCGCGGCCGAAAAAGTAAAGCAGGCGGGGCTCAGCTGCATCATGGGTACCTCCAAGGCCGCCGTCTGCCATCTTACCGGCCTGCGCTCCGTCATCTGGGAGAGCAAAGCCGGCACGCCGGGCCTGCTCTTCCTCAGCGCCGAGGGGCAGTACGCGCTTGTGAACTCCTTCACCGGCGTGGATGCCGCCATGTACTCCACCTGCCTCGAACGCAAGGACTTCATGAACTACGACTCCTCCGGCCGCAGCGGCGTCGCCACGAATCAACTGGGCGCCATGTGCTACACCCTGCGCCATTTCGGCTGCACCAAGGGCAAGATCGGCTGCGAGCTCGGAAGCGGCATACACCTGCACATGCCCATCAGTCTCTTTGAGGACCTCAAGAAGGAGTTTCCCGACCTCGAATTTGTGGACGCCACAGAGCTCATTTGGGACATCCTCGCAGACAAATCCGAAGCCCAGCTTGCAGACCTACGGCAGGCCGAGACTATAAACGCCCAGGCCGTGGCCAAGGGCATTGAGGGGTTGAAGCCCGGCGTCACCACCGAGCTCGAACTCTACAAGTCCATTGCAAGGCAGGGTTATCTCTGCGGCAGCGAGCACTTCACCTTTATGAGCCTGGTTTCCGGCCCAGAGCGCGCGCTTTGCGCGGATTGCCCCCCCTCCGACGAAGTCATCTCCGCCGAGCCCGGCACCATTATCCGCGTAGAGGGCGGCGCCATTCGGAACGAGCTGAACGCGCCCTTCGCTGCGAACATCGTAGTCGGCGGCGTACAGCCCGGTCAGGAACCGGCCTGGGAACTCGCTCAGGATATGATATCCGCCGCAATGGCCGCCGTGAAGCCAGGCGTGCCGGCCTCCAGCGTCGCTGCTGCCATGGACGCCTGCGCCGAGGTCCAGGGCAAAGCAGACTGGTCCGTCCAACCCGGCTACGCGGGTTCCGGCATAGGCTGGGGGCGCATCGACGGCCCCCTGCTCAGCAAAAACAGCAAGTCCGTGCTCCGCGCTGGCATGGCCCTCACCCTCCAGGCCTCCGTGCGCCATAGTTCCCTGGGCATGCTGATTCTGCGCCAAAACGTAGTTGTGACAGAAGGCGGCTGCGCCTTCCTGAACGGGAAGACAACCGAGCCGCTCATCGTCTGAACAGTGCAGGCCGGGATGCCGACGGTATCCCGGCCTGTATCTTTCAGGACGCAGGCTTGCATGCCGTGGTACAATAATACCAGCTAAAAATGACTGGCTTTGGAGGCTTGGAGCATGCAAAACGAACGCCGTGAACATCCTCCCGGGAGATTTTTCAGGAGATTCTTTGATTTGGACCTCGCCACAAAGTTCTCCCTCATGTTCTCCTGCATGATTTTGGCCGTTCTCTTTCTCACCGCTCTCGTCATGTCAAGGAGCGGCCTGCGCTATGTAATGGAGGAGCAAGACGCCCGCTGCCTGCTGTCCCTCGACTACGTGCGCATACTTATCGAGAAGGACCAAAGCTATGTTGACGGCCTGACCGAATACTACATCTCCTCCGCCGAGGCGCAGGAGCTCGTGAATCTCAGCAACGCGGGCCAATCCGTTCCATCTGAGCGTATGCAGGAGCTGCTTATCAGCGCCCGGTTTAAGATGTACCTGCTCAGCGTGGTGTTCTACAACCTTGATGGCGAGCCCATAGGCTACGTCGCGATCGACAACTCCTACGGCCCCCTGCCGCAGGGCGGGCAGGGCGGCACTCGCCCCTTTGAGCGGCTTATGAGCTCCTACAGCAGCATGGAGTGGGAGTATATCCCCGCCTATTCGGACGTCTTTATGGAGATGGACCACTCCCCCAAGCTGGTGTTGTGGAAGAAGCTGGAGGATTACAACACCCAGCGCACGATAGGCGCCGTCGCGGTATCCGTAGACGTGCGCAAGCTGCTGGGCGCTGACCCTGATGTGAACCCGGCTCAAAACACAGTGCTGCTCTCACAGGGAGGCGAGGTAGCGCTCAACCGTACGGGCCTGGAGCTGCCAGAGGAACTCATAGCTCGTATCTGCGCTGAGGCCGCCGATACGCCGGGGATTTATCCCCTGGAGCTTGGCGGCGAGCGCTACAACATCTACAGCCAGGTCTGCGAGGGCACGCCGTTTATCAGCTGCGTCATAGAGCCCGACAGCGCCTCTTTTTGGAGCCAGACCTCCATCATCCGCTCCGCATTTCTCCTCATCTGCCTGTTTCTCATAGCCATGCTCCCCCTGACGCGTGTGTTCGTCGGTATGCTCACACAGCCGCTTGCCAAACTCTCGGAGTCCATGGTGCGTTTCTCCAAGGGCGACTACGGTGCGAAGGCCGACTTCCGCTACAAGGACGACATCGGCCGCCTTGGACAGGTGTTCAACAACATGGTGGAGGAAAACCGCCGCCTTGTCGAGCTCAACTACGTCCTCAAGCTCCGTGAAAAGGAAGCTGAGCTCTCCATGCTCCAGATGCAGATGGACCCGCATTTTCTCTACAACATGCTGCACACCGCCTATTGGAGCGCGTTGAAAAACCACGACGAGCAGACTGCGGAGATAGTCTACGACATGGGTCAGTTTTTCCGGCTGAGCCTGAACCGAGGCGGCGAGACGGCCAGCGTGCGCAGCTGCCTCGACCTGCTGCGCTGTTATCTTGAGCTTCAGCGCCGCCGTTTCGGAAGCCGCCTGCAGTGGCAGATCGAGGCTGACCCGGAGGTATACGACGCGCTCATCCCGAGGCTCATCCTCCAGCCCATCGTGGAAAACTGCCTGATGCACGGGATGGACAGCTTGGACAGGGGCTTTTTCGTCCACATCGAGGCCCGCATGTCCGAAGACGGGGAGCGTCTGAACTTCCTCGTGGAGGACAACGGCGCCGGCTTCCCCGAGGAACTGCTGGTCTGCTGGCCCGACAGGCTGGAGGAATACTTCCGCGCAGAGCGCCCGGACACCTCCGGCGGCCAGCGCTTCGCCATGCGGAATATCTATGAGCGCCTGCAGATACGCTATCATGAGCGCTGTGAGTTCAGCATCCGCAGCCGCGAGGGCGGCGGGGCGACGGTTTATCTGTCTCTGCCCAACGATTACAGGGAGGTTTAGCAATGATAAAGATCCTGCTCGCGGACGACGAGACGGATTCCCGCGACGCCATCGTTCAGTATATAGACTGGGAGGGCCACGGGCTGGAGCTGGTCGGAGCAGCCGGTGATGGGGCAGAGGCCCTGGAGATGATAAAGACTCGCAAGCCTGACATCGCTATCCTCGACATCTACATGCCTAAACTCAGCGGCATACAGGTCATTGAGCGCTGCCGCCGCGAGATGCCCGATGCGCCCGCATTCATTATAATAAGCGGCTGCAACGACTTTGGCTGTGCCCAGCAGGCGATACGGCTGAAGGTTGAGGAATACCTGCTCAAGCCCTTTCTGGCGCGGGAACTGATGGACGCGGTACAGCGCGCGCTGCTCCAGGTGGAGCTGCGGCGCGGCGGAGCTCCGGGAGACTTCGTCTCCTTCGTGCTCTCCTGCCAGCAGGAGTCGCCCCGCGCGGCGCACGGGCAGCTTTCCGGCCGAAAACGCGTTTTTCAAGCGCAGTTGGACGCAGGATGGAGTATATGAGCAGCTCGCCCAAGCCCTGCACAGGGCCGCGCTTAACGCGCACGAGCTTATAAGCACCGGCAAACGGCGCTCTTCGGTTGTCATCACCGCCGTGAATTACATCGAGCAGCATTACGCAGAGGAGCTGACGCTCGGGAAGATCGCGGAGGAGATATATGTCTCACCTCCCTACCTGAGCAACATCTTCAAGGAGAAGATGGACATAAACCTCATGTCCTATATCCACAAGGTGCGCGTGGAAAAGGCAAAGAAGCTGCTGCTAGAGAGCTCTCTGAGCATACAGAAGGTGGCCGAGCTCGTCGGCTACCGGCACGAGAAGCATTTCATGCAGATATTCAAAAAGGCCTGCGGCATGACGCCCTCGCAGTTCCGCTTCCGGAAGAAGGAGTGACGTCCGAAAACGGCAGTTTTGGGTGACGTTGTCACGGAAACGAGCCGCTCGGCGGTGTATACTCCTGTCAAAGCACAGCCCGCGTTCGGGAAAACTGGCAGGAGGTGCCCCACATGAAAAAACGACTCAAAAAGCTGCTTCGCCCGCTGCTCTTCACCCTGGGCGGAGCGCTGGCCGGACTGGCGTATTACTACCTCGTCGGCTGCTCCAGCGGCAGCTGCGCCATCACCTCGAGCCCCTGAGCTCCATGCTCTATCTCGGCCTTGCCGGCCTCATCCTGTCCGGGGCGTTCTGCCCCTGCTGCGGCAAGGACAGCTGCGACACGTGACCCCTTAAAGCCGGCAAAAAGCACGGACGTCTGACGCCCGTGCTTTTTTGTCAGTTATAAGCTTTGAGCACCAGTTTGGCGTTTTGCGTGCCTCTGCTCACATTATATTTGGCGGTCTTGCCTGAATCGCGGCGGAACTCATACTGCTCCGCGGCCGTTCGGTCGGAACCCGCCACTATGAACGCCTTGAGCTTCACTATGGTGCCGTCAGTGAAATTCGTGTCGTTCACCATATCGACTGTCCGCTCCGCAAGCACGCAGATATCGGAATAACCCGACGGCTTCCACTCGCTGAACTCCGCAGGGTAGCTGATGTTCCCGTGCGCGTCTCTTTGCGGGGTCTTGTACAGTATGTGTATCCTGGCTACGAACCATCCGCTGTTGTGCAGCTTTATGTAACGTATGTCATCCATGTACTATTTCTCCTTTCACAGCAGACTTATCACGTACTGGTACAAGCTGTCGAACTCGGCGTCAAACACGGGCGAGCCGGCATACATGACGGCTCCCACGCCTGGGCCGAAGGAGTTGAGTCCGACCACTGTGGAGCTCCCCTTTATTAGCCACGCGCCCCCGGAACCGCCCGGACCCATCCTGTCGCCGTCTATAATGCGCGTACCGTCGGAGTTGTTTCGGCAGGCGCCCTCTACGAAAGACATCCGCTTTCCGGAAAAGTTGTTGGAGGGATAGCCATAATCTGTCAGCACCATGCCGTTCACATCCTGAGTTGAGTAGGTAAGCGGGGTGGTGAGGGCGGAGTCCTCGTTCAGCACGGCAAAGGCGTAATCCCACTTCCAGGCCTTCTGCTCATACCAGTACGCCTTAAGAGCAACAGTTTTGAAGGTCAGCTTTTCTGCCGAGCTTCCGTCGTTGTAGCAGCGCTCGAACATGTAGTTGTCGCCCAGGTGACCGGTGGTCTTGTCCTGGATGCAGTGTGCCGCCGTGAGCACAAGGCTGCGCCTGCATATTAGCTCCGCGCTGGCCACATAGTTTTCGTTGTCCTTTGAGAAAAACAGCTTGCCCCCGGCCATAAACGGCATTTTGGAGAGGTCCGCAAGCTGCGGCTCCGTCGCCCCGGCGAGCAGGCCGCCGTCGGCGCACAGGCCGGCGGTCCGGTCTATGGGAACGGCCGCAGCCTTCCTCTCGGGCGTCCAGTAGTCCAAAACGCGCCGCTTGTTCAGCTCGGCGGTTTCAAAGGTGTAGGACACGTTGCCATGTCCGTCGGTGTTCAGCAGCATTTGTCTTCTCCTTAGCTGATATTTTCCCGCCAAGTATAATCCCATTTGCTGTAAGTGCCAACACGATCTTCCACCTAAATTTGCCCTCGCCCAGGGGGAGAAATACGCAAAAAATGCAAATAACGGACAGCTTTCGCTGTCCGTTATTTTTTGTTGCACCAATTACCGCCTTATCCCTCCAAAACGGCGGAAACGAAAGCGTTTACTCTTTCCTGGTGCACTTGCCGAGGCCGTCGCTGACTATCTCGCGCAGGAGGGTCACGAAGGCCTGGCCGCCGGCCATGGAGACGCCGTCAACGCGGCAAATGGGACGCATGGACATGCCGTCCACGCTGCCGCCCATGGCGCAGGCTTCCAGCATGCGGCGCTCGTCGTCCACGGTGTGCATCACGTCCACGTCGCCCAGCATATAGGCCAGCATGGCGCTCACGCCGTAGAGGCCCCAGTTCGATATCGCGGCCGCAAAGAAGATGTCGGTCTTGCAGACCGTGGCCGTGCCGCCGCCGCAGCCGCACTGGCACTTCTTGCCGTAGGGGGAGATCTCCCTGGCATACTCATAGATGATGCCGTTGCCTATCTCGTTGCCGCCGTCGCCGGTGCCGATGGTGAGTATGCCGTGCTTCTTCGCCTCGTCCAGCAGGTGCCAGGTGTTCGCAAACTCCTCGGGCGGGATGCGCGCGCCGTGGACGCTGTGGCAGTAGCCGACCTCGTTCGGGCCGTGCTTCTCGCAGAACACGATGGCCTTCGGCTTGAAGGTCTCCACGAGGTATTTGGCGTGCTCGGGGCCCTTCTCGGAACCGAGGGGATACCAGTCGAGGTAGCAGGCCCCGTCAGTTATCTTCCACTCGTCCAGGTCGCGCACGTTGCAGCCCACGCCCATGAGGCAGCCGCGGGTCGGCACGTCGTTGCTCTCCTCCACGGTGACGACGGTCTTGGCCCCAAGGCCGCGCTCGACTGCTTTCGCCAGCGCGGCCACGCCGAGGGGTCCGTCCGTTTCGCCGTAGGGCAGCAGGTGCGGGAAACGAGCGCCGGTCACAAACAGGACGGTGTCTCCCTCCTTGACCCGGTCCATCAGCGCCTTCGCGCACAGATAGGACAGGGGGTCCTTCTGCACTTCGCGCGCTGCGTTGTAATAGCGCATGATGTCCCCGCGCTGGCTGCCCACGGCAGGCCGGTACTCTATATTACAGAGCCTGTCGATGTTCTCTCCGATGATCTTTGGCATAACTTGACTCCTTTCTAATTAATGAGCGCCTGCTCACTTCATTTCCGCGATGACCGATATCTCCACCGGCACGTTCATGGGCAGAGAGCCCATGCCGAGCGCAAAGCGCGCATGCTTCCCGGACTCGCCGAACACGGCGGTAAACAGCTCCGAGGCCGGATTGAAGAGCACAGACTGCTCGGAATAGTCGCTCACGGCGTTGGCAAAGCACTGGAGCATGACTATCTGGCCTATGTTGTCCAGATCGCCCGCAGCCGTCTTGAGCGCGCACAAAAGCTGGGCGGCCACATCGCGCACGTATGCCTGGGCCTGCTGTGTGGTATAATCCTGGCCCACTTTGCCGCGGGCTATGCTTCCGTCCGGCTCGTGCGGGACGAGGCCGGAGGTGAAAATGAGCTTGCCCGCCTTCCTGAAAGCGGCTACGTCGCTGCTGATGTCCTGCGCCTCGCCCAGCTCAATGCCAAGGCCGGCGGCTATCTCTTCTCTTTTCATATGGTCCCCCGTTCAGTCTGTTCTTTTGCGTATCTGTCCAGCGCTGCGCCGGCGCAGATCATGTGTACCTTTACTCTCTGTGCAAGGGAGGCGTCGTTTCCGGCCTCTATCGTCGTGCTGGGGCAATAACGGCTGGCGTATTCCGTGAAGCCGGAGCCCAGGACCTTCGGCAGCTTTGCATCCGGACTCGGGATGGACTCCAGTACGCCCGGCGCGGGCTCGCGGTAGAGCGTGCTGCACTCCGGCATATAGGATATGAGGTCTGAGAGCCTCCACGGCCCCGCTGGGAACTCCCGGGCGCAGGCCTCGTTCATGCTGTCCACGTACTTCTGCGCCTCCGGATTTCCGGTGTAGTTCGAGGTGAAGAAGTAATAGGTGTTCGAGAAGCCCTCGTGCAGATCCAGTACGAGCCCGGGCTTCGCCTCGTCGCAGAGCTCGCGGCAGACGCGCACCTCGGGGTTCTCGTTGTCGGAGCCAAAGCGGCGGTTGTTATCCGCCACAATGCCGGTCCGGCTTATCTCGGCCGTGAAGGCGCGCTCATAGCAGTGTACGGTCTCGGAATTGGGCGCCATGTTGGCCGGGCAGATCACGCGCCGTCCGCTGAAGGCGGCCAGCTGCTCGGGGTGGGCGTCCAGGTATTCGTTTATATAGCGCTCGTTCTGGCGCGGGCCGGCGTCCTCCGGACGGTAGTGGAGATTCGTGAAGAGCCTCTCCCCTATCCGCACGAGCAGGAAGAGCTCGTTGCGGATATACACCTCGTCGGCGTATTTGAGCAGCAGCGCGCTCAGCTCATTGTGGCCCTCGAAATGTACGGGGCGATTCAGCGTGTGGGACAGGATCGTCTCATAGGACTGGCAGCCGAGCGGGTCGCGCAGGGGCATCATATACAGGGGGAAGTCATAGTGCCAGTTCTCCAGTATCTGAAGCGCCGCGCTGACGCCCGAGGGCTCCATGGCGTGGGCGCCTGCGGTTATCATCACCGGGCGGCCCTTTCCGGGCTTCCTTATCACTATGAGCGGCAGGCCCATATTCGAAGTGCCGGCTATCTCGTAGGGTATATGCCTCTCGGAAAGCCAGGCCATGAGCTGATATACGCTGGTTATGCTGAGGGTGTCCATCATTTACCTCCTTGACCGCAGTTGAAGCAACGTACCAGGTGTCCCCCGCCGACGTCTATCAGCTTCGGGCAGGCCGCAGAGCAGGCCTCGCTCGCCACGTCGCATCGGGTGGCAAAGCGGCAGGCGTCGGGCGGGTCTATTGGCGAGGTTATCTCGCCCTTTATGAGCGTGCGCTCACGCCTGTTCGTGATATCGGGTATGGGGACGGCGTCAAGCAGCGCCTTGGTATAGGGATGCAGCGGGTTCTCGAAAAGCTCCTGCACGGGAGCCTTCTCCACCATCTGGCCCATATACATGACCAGGACTTCCTGGCAGAAGTGGCGCACGACGCTCAGATCGTGCGTGATGAACACATATGTGTATCCGTTCTCCTGCTGCAGACGCTTGAGCATGTTCAGTATCTGCGCCTGTATGGAGACGTCGAGCGCGCTGACGGGCTCGTCGCAGACAATGAGGCTCGGTTCCAGGGCCAGGGCGCGGGCTATGCCAATGCGCTGGCGGCGGCCTCCGTCGAGCTCGTGGGGATAGCTGTTGGCAAGCCGGCGCGCAATGCCCACGCTGTCCATCAGGGAGTACACCTTCTCCTGGAGCTGCGCCTTGTCCGGGTATTTCTTCTGGATGAGCAGCGGCTCCTCGATGGTGCTGTAGACGCTCTTCCTCGGGTTCAGCGAGGAGAAGGGGTCCTGGAATATCATCTGGACCTCGTTGCGCAGCTGCTTGAGCTGCTTTCCGCGCATGTTCAGGATGTTCTGGCCGTTCAGCAGCACCTCGCCGTCAGTCGCGTCCGTCAGGCGGGCGATGACGCGGCCCATGGTGCTCTTGCCGCAGCCGGATTCCCCGACTATGCCGATCGTCTTGCCGCGCTCCAGGCTGAAGCTGACGCCGTCCACGGCGTGCAGCATGCCCGCCGCGATGGAAAAGTACTTTTTGAGGTTTTTAACCTCCAGGTAGGCTCCGCTCATGCGTTTTCCACCTCTTTTCTCACGTCCACATATTCCACGCCGCCTGTGTAGATGTGGCAGCGCACGATGTGGTCGCCGTCGTTAAGGCGGGTCTTTTCCGGCTTCTTGCTGCGGCAGACGTCATTTGCGTACTTGCAGCGCTCCGCGAAGGGGCAGCCCTCGTTCGCCAGCATAGGGTCAGGCATGAGGCCGTCTATCTGATACAGGAACTCGCGGTTCGAGGTGAGGCTCGGCACCGCGTGGAACAGGCCCACAGTATACGGATGGGAGGCGTTCGTGAATATGCTCTCCAGGGAACCGGATTCGATTATCTCGCCCGCGTACATGACCGCCACCTTGTCGCAGGTCTCCGCCACTATGCCGAAATCGTGCGTTATCATTATCATGGCGGTATTCATGTTGGTCTGGAGCTCCTTGATGAGCTTCAGGACCTGGGCCTGGATGGTGACGTCCAGCGCCGTGGTGGGCTCATCGGAGATGAGCACCTTGGGCGAGCAGGCCAGCGCCATGGCTATGACGACGCGCTGCTTCATTCCGCCCGAGAACTGATGCGGATTACTCGTAGGCCCGTTCGGGCGGGATACGGACCATCTCCAGGGTCTTCAGAGCCGCCTGCTCGGCCTCGTGCCGGTTCATGTTCTGGTGGGCGCGGAATATCTCGGACACCTGGTCCACTATGCGCAGCACCGGGTTCAGGGCCGTCATCGGGTCCTGAAATATCATGGTCATGTCGCGGCCGCGGAGACGGCGCATCTCCTCCTCGCTCATCTCGCTTATCTCCTCGCCGCAGTAGAGCATGTGCTCGCTCTCCACGCGGGCGGTAGACTTCTCAAGCAGCCTGAGCAGCGCGAGCGCCGTTGTCGTTTTGCCGGCTCCGGTCTCGCCGACAAGGCCGAGGGTCTCGCCGGCGTTCAGGCTCAGGTCCACGCCGTTCACGGCGTAGACGCAGCCCCTGTCCGTCTCAAAACGCACCTTCAGGCCCTTGACGTCGATTACTTTCTCGCTCATACTGCTCATCTCCTCATTCTGGGGTCAAGCGCATCCCGCAGGCCGTCGCCGATGAGGGTCAGGGAGATGACCGTCAGCAGCAGAGCGATGCCCGGGAAGGTCGAGACGTTCCACGCGTCGCGGATGACCTCGTTGCCGTTGGACAGCATGGAGCCCCACTCCGGGTCCGGCGGCTGTATGCCGAGGCCCATGAAGCTCAGCGTGGAAATGGTGGTTATCGCGGAGGCGATGTCTATCATTGCGGTGGTGATGATGGGGCCGATGGCGTTCGGGATGATGTGCTTCACGATTATGCGCATGACGCTGCCGCCCTGGATGCGCACGGCCTCAATGTACTCCTTGTCTATGAGCTGGAGCACCTGCGCCCTCACCAGGCGCACCTCCTGCGGGATGAGCGCGATAGCGATGATGAGCACCAAGTTTACGTTTGTCGGCGGCACCACAGCCGCCAGCGTTATCATCAGTATCAGGATAGGCAGGGCCATGACTACGTCAAGCGCACGCATTATTATCATGTCCACTGTCTTGCCGAAATAGGCCGCCGCCGTACCCAGAATTATGCCCATTACAAAGGCTATGCCCAGAGATATGAGGCCCATAAGTATCGAGGTCTTGCCGCCCCAGAGTATGCGGTAGAGCACGTCGCGCCCCAGCTCGTCCGTGCCGCACAGGTGCTCCAGGGACGGGCCTTCGAGCTTGTTGACGGCATCGACCTTGATGATGTCCTCCTCATAGTCGAGGTAGAGCGGCGAGGCGAAGCAAGACACGGCTATAACGATGAAAAGTATCGTGCCTACGATGGCCGAGGTGTTGTGCCGGAGCCTGTACCACATCTCCTTGGTGGACGAGCGCTGGATGAAAGCTCGTTTTTCTCTTCTTGTCATGCGGCGCTCACCCCCTCTTCAACATGCACGGTCTTCTTTTTGCGTTTCTTGCCGACGTACTGGGATTTTATGCGCGGGTCAACATAGGCATAGGCGATATCGGTTATCAGGTTCACCACCGCCATGAGCAGCGCGGATATCATTACGCTGCCCATTACGACGGGGATATCCTTCTGCCTGAGGGCATCGACCATCATTTTGCCGATGCCGTTTATGGAGAACACGTTCTCGACCACGACCGCGCCGCCGAAACTCGCGCCCACATAGCGTCCGAGGACCGTTATGATGGGCAGCAGAGCGTTCTTGAGCGCGTGGCGGCGGACGATGTACTTCTCCCTGAGCCCCTTCGCGCGGGCGGTCCTGATGTAATCCTGGTGGATTATCTCAAGCATGGACGAGCGCGTGGTACGCGAGACGACCGTGATGCCGCCCATTGCGGTACACAGCCAGGGGAGTATCATGCTGCTGAAATCGGAGATATCGCCCATCGGCGGCAGCAACCTCCAATGTACGCACAGCAGCAGGATGAGCATCATGCCCAGCCAGAACTGCGGCATTGCCGAGAATATGAGCACTATGACGCGCATCACATTGTCGAAGAAGGAATTCTGCCTGAGAGCCATGGCTATGCCCAGGATGACACCCAGTATGGTTATGAGCAGGCAGGCGCCCGCACAGAGAATGAGCGTGTTCCAGATGCGGATGCCTATCATGAGCGAGACATCCTGCATCGTCTTATACGAGGTACCCATATCTCCCTGAAGCAGGCCGGACATATAGTTCAGGTACTGCGTCACCAGCGGCAGGTTCAAGCCGTGCTGCTCCCGGAACATCTCCAGGTCAGCCTCAGACGCGTTGGCGCCCAGGATGAGGAGCGCCGGGTCGTTGGGGCTCAGTGACAGCAGCAGGAAAACAGCTATGCTGACCGCAATCAGTATGGGAATGATGAGTATCAGTCTTTTGAGAATGTATCTTGCCATACGCAGTCTCCCCTTATATGAAGGAAAGGGCTCTTACGTCCCTTTCCTTCATAGCTGTGCGATTTACTTGTGGATGATATCAGGCAAAGTAGGCGTTGCGGAAGTTGAAGGAGCAGTCCGGACGGACCAGCACGCCCTGGAGCGAAGAATCCTGAGCGCCGTAGAGCATGAGGTTTGCCACTGGCAGGAAGGGCATATACTTCGCGGCGGCCTCGTGAGCCTCATTTATATAGACGTTCATTTCTTCCTCAGTGGGCTGGATCTCCGCCTGGTGGATGAGCTCGTCGAGCTCGTCGTTCTCATAGAGGGCAAAGTTGCGCATGTTGCCGTTGCGGTAGCAGCCGGCCTCGAACAGCGCGCTGCCGGAGACGCTGTACAGGGACATGAGCGCCATGCCGTGCTCGCCGCTCCTGCACATGTTGGTGACGGTGCCGCGCTCATACATGGTGATGGAGGCGTTGACGCCGATGGAGCGGAGCGTGGACTGATAGGCCTCAGCCGCAGGAGAGGACTCGTAAATCTGTATCTCGAAGCTCAGGGGGTTGGACTCGTTGTATCCGGCCTCCTCAAGCAGCTCCTTGGCCTTGTCGAGGTCAAACTCGATGGAGCTGGCCGGCTTCTCGGCGGCGCCGACGTAGGCGCTGGACACCATCGTGTACAGGGGCTCGACGCCCTCGGTTATGGCGCACCAGGACTCGCGGTCCATCGCGTAGCACATGGCCAGGCGCACGCGCACGTCGTCGAAGGGGGGCTTGGAAGTGTTGAAGGCAAAGAAGGTCAGACCGGTGGCGGCCATCTCATAGGTCTCCAGATCGGTGTTGTCCACGGCGCGCAGATAGTCGCGGTAGCCAAGCTCGTTGGCAAACTGCACCTCGCCGGTCTCAAGCGCAATGTAGCGGTTCGCGGCCTGGTCGATCTGCTTGAAGGTTATCTTGGTCAGCTGGGGCATCGTGCCGGTGTAGTCATCACGACGCTCAAGAACTATGCTGTCGCCGGGGACATAGGAAGTTATCTTGTAGGGGCCGGTGCCGCACTCGGAGTTGATGAAGGCGGCCTCGCCCTTCTCCTCGCAGTAGGACTTGTTGAGGATGGGGCAGAGCGTGGGGAAAATGTTGCGTATCGTCAGCTGGTTCGGCTCGACCATCTTGATGGTCAGGGTGTTGCCCTCATAGTAATAATCTTCGATGTTGCTCACATAGGAGGCCATGGGGGCGCAGTCGTAGAGGTGGTCAATCGAGAAAATGATGTCATCCATCTCCAGCGGGTCGCCGTTGGAGAAAGTATAGCCGGAGACGTCGCACTCGAAGGTCCAGGTGGTGTCGTCAACCCTCTCCCAAGAGGGGGCTATGGCCGGGATGAAGTTGTAGTCCTCGTCCATGTCTATGAGGTAGTCATAGATGTGGGGAGAGACGCTCAGCAGCGCGACGCCCATGGTCGCAGAGATATCCAGGTTGCCGGGCACGCTGTTGAGCGCGGCCACGATCTCGGTCTTGGCTTCGCTGCCATCATCTCCGGCGGGCTCGGCATTTCCGCAGGCCGCCAGAGAGAACGCCATCACTATTGCAAGCACAAGAGTCAGTGTTCTTCTGATTTTCATTCCATTTCCTCCTCATATTTAGTTGCGGCCGTTTCCAGAAGCCCGGTCACGGCGCGCATACACAGGGTGTTACTCCGACGAGCCGCTCTTTCTTACCTCGTCCAGATAGTTATAAAGTGTAAATTTGGATATGCCGAAAAACTTGCACAGGTGGACATGGGCCTTGGCGATTTGGAAAACGCCCCTGGAGTCAAGATAGGCCAGGGCGCGCATCTTCTCCTGCCGGTTCATCTCGGATGCCGGTTTGCCGACCTCGCGCTCCACCTCCGAGAAGAAGTGCTTCATGAGTTCTTGGACGTTCCTAGCAAATTTCTCAGTCTCGGTGCCTGCGTCCTCCTGCGCACCCTTGCCTATCACGCTGTTGAGCATGCTCCGAGCGGACAGCAGGCCGGTTATATTAATATTGATGCACATGGCGCCTACCAGCTGGCCCTCTTCGTCCTTGATGAGCGTGGTAGAGGAGCGAATGGTACGCCCGTCCTCAGTCGTGGTGTAGTATTCCGCGTATTCCTCTTTCTTGTCGCAAATTGAGTTCACGTTCTCAAAAAACAGGTTTGTGGGGCAGCCGCCCACTTCCCTGCCGGACACATGTCCGTTTACGATGTGTACGATAGTATGCTCCAAACCGTTAGTAAAATCGTGAACGACTACCTCACAGTCCGGACCAAGGAGCCTGCCGAGATTATTCGATAAATCCTTGATTTTGGTGTTTCCGGCTTGTAAAGGTCCTTGTGGTGATTTATGCATCCGCGCAAAAACAAAAGCCTCAATTCGGACGCTTCGGGCATCAAAATTGCGGCTTACATTCCCATCCCCCCGCATATGCGGACAGAGCCCGCCGGGGAGCGGGCTCTGCTTTACCGTTATCATTCAGGCGACGGTCTCGATGCTGACGAACTTGAAGTTCGCACCCTCGACGGCGGCCTTGAGGGCCTCGTCGGTAACGCTCTCGTTGCAGACGACGGAAGCGGTGCCTTCCTCGTGGCTGGCCTCGGCGCTCTCAACGCCCTCCATGGCTTCGAGGGTCCTCTTAAGACGGCCGGAGCAGCCGCCGCAGTGCATGCCTTCAACCTTCATGAGCTTCTTCATTATAAATTTCCTCCTTAAACTTGCATTTATATCCGGGCTCGGGTGAATCACTCGATGCCGAGGAAAACGTAGCCGGCTTTAACCACGGCGGCCTTCACGGCCTCCTCGTCAGTATCGGGCCGCATGGTGACGGCGGCAGTCCCCGCCTTGGCGTCGGCCTTGACGCTCTCCACGCCCGCGACGGCGCCCAGAGCTTCATTTACGGCCCTTTCACAATGCTCGCACATCATGCCCTCTATCTTCACGGTCTTCTCGACCGTACCGGTTATGGGGCAGGCGGTGACGTTCTCGCCAAATCCGACGAATATGTACCCCGCCTTGGTGACCGCGTCTTTGAGCGCCTGTTCACTGGTGTCCGAATGGATCTTAAACTTTGCGAGGCCCTTCTCAGCGCTGGCGCTGACGTCCTCGACGCCCTCAACGGCGGAGAGCGCTTCGGTGACGGTCTTCTCGCAATGGCCGCACATCATGCCGTCGATGCGCATAGCGACCTCTATGAGCTCCTCTTCCTCCTCTGCGGGGGCGGCGGCAGCCTTGTGCTTGCGCGGCTTATCCTTGCTCGCGTTGTACATCTTGAAGAGGTTCAGGCGCAGGGCGTTCGATACGACGCAGAAGGAGCTGAGGCTCATCGCAGCCGCGCCCAGCATCGGGTTGAGCGTCAGGCCCGCCCAAACAAAGCAGCCCGCGGCGATGGGGATGCCGATGGTGTTATAGAAGAAGGCCCAGAACAGGTTCTCGTGGATGTTCCGCAGCGTGGCGCGGGACATGCGGATGGCGGCGGGGACGTCCGAGAGCTGGCTCTTCATGAGCACGACGTCCGCGGCGTCAATGGCGACGTCCGTGCCGGCGCCGATGGCTATGCCTATGTCGGCGCGGGTCAGTGCGGGCGCGTCATTGATGCCGTCGCCGACCATGGCGACCTTGCCCTGCTTCATGAGCTTGCGGATGACGCTCTCCTTGCCGTCGGGCAGGACGCCGGCTATGACCTCGTCCACGCCCGCCTGGGCGCCGATGGCCTTCGCGGTGCGCTCGTTGTCGCCGGTGAGCATGACTACGCGGATGCCCATGTTGCGCAGCTCCTGCACAGCGCGCGGGCTGTCCTCCTTGATGACGTCGGCCACGGCGATTATACCGGCGAGGGCTCCGCCCTCGGCAAAGTACAGCGGGGTCTTGCCCTGCTCGGCAAGGGCCTCGGCCTTCGCGCGCATGTCGTCCGTGACGGCGGCCTTGGTGATGATGAACTTGTGGTTGCCGGTGGCGAGCTCCTTGCCGCCCATGCTGGCGATGACGCCGTTGCCCGGCAGGGCCTCGAAGGAGCTGACTTCGGGGGCCTTCATACCCAGCTCCTCGCCGCGCTGCATGATGGCGCGGGCCAGCGGGTGCTCGCTCTTCTGCTCCAGGGCCAGGGCGAGGCGCATGAGCTCGTCCTCGCTCACGCCCTCGGCGGGTATGATATCCGTGACCTTCGGCTCGCCGGAGGTGATGGTGCCGGTCTTGTCGAGGGCGACGATGTCCATCTTGCCCGCTTCCTCCAGGGAGGCCGCGGTCTTGAACAGGATACCGTTTTTCGCGCCCATGCCGTTGCCGACCATGATGGCGACGGGCGTCGCAAGGCCCAGCGCGCAGGGGCAGCTGATGACCAGCACGGAGATGCCGCGGGCCAGGGAGTAGCCGAAGCTCTGGCCTATGAGCAGCCACACGACGGTGGTGATCACCGCGATGGTGATGACGGTGGGGACGAAGATGCCGGAGACCTTGTCAGCGACCTTGGCGATGGGGGCCTTGGTGGCGGCTGCGTCGGAGACCATCTGGATTATCTGGCTGAGGGTCGTATCCTCGCCGACACGGGTGGCCCGGCACTTTATGAAGCCGCTCTGGTTGAGCGTGGCGGCGGAGACGGTGTCGCCCTCCGCCTTGTCCACGGGGATGCTCTCGCCGGTCAGGGCGCTCTCGTTCACGGCGCTGTGGCCTTCAAGCACAACGCCGTCCACGGGTATGTTCTCGCCCGGGCGGACGACGAAGATGTCGCCCTTCTCGACCTCGTCCACCCCGACCGTGACCTCCTGCCCGTCGCGCAGGACGGTGGCGGTCTTGGGCGCGAGCTTCATGAGGCTCTTGAGGGCGTCCGTGGTCTTGCCCTTGCTGCGAGCTTCAAGCATCTTGCCGACGGTGATGAGGGTCAGTATCATGGCCGCGGCCTCGAAATAGAACTCAGTGTGCATGACGTGCATCTGGTCCATCGGGTCGCTGTAGGTCGTCATCTCAAAGAGGGCGTAGGAGCTCCACACGAAGGCGGCGGAGGAGCCGAGGGCGACCAGGGTATCCATATTGGGTGCCCTGTGCGCAAGGCTCTTGAAGCCGGAGATGAAGAACTTCTTGTTGATGATCATGACTATAACAGTCAAATAGAGCTGGATAAGCGCCTGGGCCATGTAGTTCGTGGCCAGGAATTCCGGCAGAGGCCAGCCCCACATCATGGCGCCCATGGAGAAATACATGAGCACTATGAGGAAGCCGACAGACGAGATCAGGCGGCGCTTCAGCACCGGCGTCTCGTGGTCCTCCAGGGCGGCTTCCGCCTCGGCGATGGTGCTGGACGTGCTCTTTTTTGCGCTGCCCGCGCCCTTTTCGCTCGCGCCGTAGCCCGCATCCACAACGGCCTTTATTATGTCCGCGCTGGAGGCAGTGCCCTCAACGCCCATGGAATTCGTCAGCAGGCTGACCGAGCAGCTCGTCACGCCCGGGACGGCGTTCACGGCCTTCTCGACCCTTGCACTGCATGCCGCGCAGCTCATACCTGTTACAGTATACTGCTTCATACGATACCTTTCCCTCCCTAAAAACGATCACCTCATCAACTTCTGCATCGTTTTAAGCAGTTCGTCGATGGTCTCGTCGTTGCCCTCGCGGATGTCATCGACGACGCAGGTGCGGATGTGGTCGCTCAGAAGCTCGCGGTTGAAGGCGTTCATCGCCGCCGTCACCGCCGCGGACTGCACCAGGATGTCAGGGCAATATACCCCCTTTTCTACCATCCCGCGTATGCCGCGCACCTGGCCCTCGATGCGGTTGAGCCGGTGTATCAGCTTCTTGTACTCCTCAGGCGTCCTCTCCTTCGTCCGCTGGCAACAACATTTTTTTGTTTCTCCCATGATAAGCTCCTTCCATGCAGATACCCATCAGAGGTAATTATAGTATACCCCTGATGGGTATGATGTCAATACCCATTTTGGCAATTTAGCGTATTGCGATACGCGCACATTTCTCAGGCATACGCCGTTGAGCAAAGTGCGCCATTGCTCGTATAATCCACCGTAATGCCAGCTATTTCAAGCATTTCAAGCGCTTCCGCATCCAAGCTGCCGGCAATGAACAGCGGCGCGAGCTTCAGCGCCAGGCCGGCGCAGCCGGTATCGAAGGAGCTGCCGCACAGTTCGGGCACGCAGCAGCGGTCCAGTCCGTCCGCCGTATCCAGGTAAGAAGAGCGCAGAGAGCCGTCCTCGTATTGGTAATACCCAGCCGCGCCGGAGCCGGCTGCGGGATAGTCGCGCAGGCAGGCGAGGCTGACGCTGCCTGAAAAGTGCAGCGTTGCAAGGTTCGTGACGGTATTTCCCTCCCTGTGGGAGAAGTCGAAGGAATACTCCGTGCCGGTCTCACCGTCCAGACAGCGCATGAAGCCGTCGTCGCTTATAAGCGCGCCGCGCGTATACCCGGCCTCGATCAGCGCACCGGCGATGTAGTCCGCGATGAAGGCGTTTTCCATCCAGCCGAGGTCCACGAAGGAGCTTATGCCGTTTTCCTGCGCGAAGGCGAGGTACTCCTCCGAGACGCTGAGCCTCACCCGGCCCTCGCCCAGCAGCTCTATGTCCACGGAGCCCTCGTCAGAGGCAAAGGCGGCGGTGCGCGCAAAGAATTCGCCCTGCGCAGCGTCCAGCCGCGGGTCGTACTGCGCAGCCTCGACGTCGCTCTGGGAGCTGCACAGCGCGTGGTACTGCGCGTACAGAGGGGCAAGGTAATGATAACGCGTGCCGCTCTCCTCCAGCAGCTCAAAGGCGGAATACAGCGCCTGCCCGACCTCGATATCCTCGTTGGGGTGGCGGCTTATATAGCAGAGGCCGACAGTCTCGGACTCGATATCCGCGCCGAAGAGCTCCAGTGCGTCCGTCGCAGCTTCGGTATACAGGCTGCGCAGGGTGCGCCGCTCGTCCGTGGCATTGGTCCCGTCATAGCCCAGGTAATAATAAAAGGTGAAGCTCTCCCCGGCGTTCATCTCGCCGCTGAGGGCGCTTACCTCCGCAAGGCCTGCCTCAGTACTGAAGATCGAGTTGATGCCCAGGGCGAAGGAGCCCACGGCCAGGGCTATTAGGACTATTACCAGCGCCAGACGCAGGCCCAGTCTGCCCTCCGGCAGCTGGATCTTTATGCTCTTTTGGATGGCTGGCCTGTCATTGGATAGGGGCTTTCTTTTCATCTGCTACAAGATGGCGATGACGATGAAGAGCAGCAGCAGGGCAACGCACACGCCAAGTGTGGCCGCGAAGGCTATGACGCCCTTGCGGCAGGCCTTGTAATTGCGTATGTAGTTGTGCCTCCGGAAGACGAAGGCCGCGATAAGCCCGAGTATCGGCAGGAAGAAGGAAAGTATCGCGTACCACGCGCTGCCTGTGTCGTGCACCGGCCTGTCCAAAATAACTTCGCTGGCAGCCAGATTCACCTCGCTGCCCTCCTCCGGGGCCTCGGCGTTCACGCCGACGATCGAGAGGCTCTTGAGCGGCTCTCCGCGCTCCCGGAGCGCCCTGTACTCGGCTATCTCCTCCGGACTGCCGTACACGAAGTGCCCGTGTCCGATGTCCACGAGCTCAGGATGTGTCTCATCCGTATAGTTGTGCATCGAGGGGTCATATGTGTAGAGCACCTTGTGCTTTTCCAGCTGCGGATCGGGCAGTGGGATGGCGGAGATGAGAGAGCGGGTGTATGGGTGCAGCGGATAGTCGAAAAGCTCCTCCGACGAGGCTATCTCAACTATCTTGCCCTTATAAATAACGCCTATGCGGTCAGAGATATAGCGGACTATGGACAGGTCGTGGGCGATGAACATGTAGGTCGTACCCTGCTCCTCCTGGAACTTGTTCATAAGGTTCAGTATCTGCGCTCGGATGGAGACGTCCAGCGCGGAGATGGGTTCGTCCGCGACGACGAATTCCGGCTCCATGACCATTGCTCTGGCGAGTCCCACGCGCTGGCGCTGGCCGCCCGAGAACTCGTGAGGATAGCGGGTCAGGTGCTCGGGCAGCAGGCCGACGGCCTCGATTATCCTTTCCACCTTGCGGACGCGGTCAGCCTCGTTCTCGTAGAGGTGGAAGTTATAGAGGCCCTCGGAAATGATATAATCCACCGTCGCGCGCTCGTTCAGCGAGGCCGCGGGGTCCTGGAACACCATCTGGATGTTGCGGATTATCTCGCGGTCCAGGCTGTGAGGTATTTTACCGGATATCCTGACGCCCTTGTAGAGTATCTCGCCGTTCGAGCAGGTGTTGGCGCGTATGACGGCGCGGCCTATAGTCGTCTTGCCGGAGCCGGACTCGCCCACGAGCGAAAATGTCTCGCCCTTGTAGATATCAAAGCTCACATCCTGCACGGCGCGGACGCGGTTCTCGCCCTTGCCGAAGTTTATGTCCACGTGCCTGAGCGAGAGCAGTACTTCCCTGCCGCTTTTGTCCACAGGGCCGTGCTCAGGGAAATGGTCCGCGCTGGCGTCCAGGGCCGCGGTGTTTTTCTCTTTAGCCATGCGTGACCACCTCCTATATGTTGAACACTTTCATGAGGGTGCCGTGGATGTCGTGTATTATCTCCGGCTTTTCCACCTTTGGGGCGCGCGGGTCGAGCAGCCAGGTCTTGGCATAGTGCGTCTCCGAGACCTTGAACATCGGCGGCTCACGCAGGGTATCCACGCGCAGGCAGTAGGGGTTGCGCGGGGCAAAGGCGTCGCCCACTATCTCGTTGTAGAGGCTCGGCGGAGTGCCGGCGATGGAATAGAGCTTCGTCCCCCGGTCCATCAGCTGGGGAAGAGAGCTCAGCAGCGCCCAGGTGTAGGGGTGGCGCGGGTCATAAAAGACCTCCTCCACCGTTCCAAGCTCCACTATCTGCCCCGCGTAGAGCACGGCCACCCTGTCGGCAACGTTCGCCACGACGCCCAGGTCGTGCGTGATAAAGACGATGGTGTATCCAAATTCCTTCTGCAAATCCTTGATAAGCTTAATTATCTGAGCCTGGATGGTGACGTCCAGCGCCGTTGTCGGCTCGTCGCAGATGAGTATCTTCGGCTGGCAGGACAGCGCTATCGCGATGACTATGCGCTGGCGCATGCCGCCGGAGTACTGAAAGGGATAGTCGTCAAAGCGGTTTTCCGCGTTGGGGATGCCTACCTTCTTCATGAGCACGATGGCGCGTTTCCTGGCCTCTATTTCCGAGACGTTCTGGTGCTTCATTATGACCGAGGTTATCTGGCTGCCTATGGTCATGATGGGGTTCAGGCTCGTCATCGGGTCCTGGAATATGGTGGCTATCCTCTGCCCGCGTATCTTCGTCCAGTCCACGACGCAGTCGGTGCGCGCAAGGTTGAGGACCAGAGCGCCGTGGAGCCTTCCGCCCTCTTCCCCAAGGTATTTCACGCGGAAAACAGCATTTTCAAAGATGCTGTTCAGCTGCGCCTCGTCGGAGAGGTCGGCGCCCGTGGTCATGGCCTGCTTTATCGCGTCGTAGAGCTTGCCCTCCAGCTTCCGGCGGCCCTTGAGCGGGTACCTGCCCAGGGAAAGGCAGACTTCCTTGGCCAGGACGAGGTTACGCGCCCGTTGGGCGGCGGTTATCTCTCCCGAGCACTCTCGGGCGTAGCGCTCTTTGAGCGCGGACATGCGCCTTTCGTACTCCGCGTTGTAGGCGGAGTCGGCCTTGGTTTTTGCGCTGTGCTCACGCACGGTGGCTTTCCGTCTGCGCTCCAGCTCGGCCAGCTTGTCGTCAAGTTGCGCGATCTTGCGCGCGGTTTCCTTCATCTCCGCCTTTTCCTTGGAGCGGTCCAGCGTCTGCTTGTGGTTTTGCAGCTGGGTACGCTGGAACCTCAGCTCGCGCCGCTGCTTTTCAAAGGCCTCGGCGTCTTCCCGGCTGAGCGTGAGACGCTCCTGCCTGTCCTGCTCCAGGGCGCGCATTTCCTGGAAGGTCCGCGCGCCGAGCTCAAACTTGGAATATTCGTTCAGCCTCGCCTCGGCTTTGGCTATCGCGCCCGCGCCTATGTTGAAGCTCACGTCACTTAGAGTTTCGTCGTTAAATATTATGTCGCCGCCGTCGATAAAGCCGTTGTTGTCGAGCATGCCGGCAAAGGTCTTGGTGAGCACGCTCTTGCCGCAGCCGGATTCGCCCACGATGGCTATGGATTCGTTCTCGTATATGTCCAGCGACACGTTCCTGATCGCCGTCAGCACCCGGCCGCGGACGCGGAACTTGACCCAGAGGTCCTTTATTGACAGCAGTACCTTCTTATCTTCCATGACTTCCGCTCCCCTGTTACATATGCGTCCTCGGGTCGGCGGCGTCGCCGAGGTTCTGGCCGATGAGGAAAAGCACAACGGAGATGAACGCGCTGAGCATGACGGGGCACCAGAACTCCCACCCCCATCCGGGAGTGACCATGGCGCTCTGCGAGTTGAAAAGTATCTTGCCGAGCGTAGTATCCGAGATGCCGAGGCCGATGTAGCTCAGGAAAGCCTCGCTGGCGATGTAAGCCGGTATCTGCTGCGCCATGATGGTGACTATAAAGCTGATCATGAAGGGCAGGATATTCTTAACCGCGATGCGCGCGGTGGAGGAGCCCAGGCAGCGGGAGGCGAGGTTATATTCGCGGTCGCGGATGATTATGACCTGCGTCCTGAGCGAATACGCAATGCCTATCCAGCCCGTGACGCACATCGCAAACAGCAGCGTGCCGAAGCTGGGCGAAAACACCAGGACCCAGACGGAGATGATGAGCGTGCCGGGCACGTTGCTGACCACGTTGCGCACCTCGTTCATTACGAGGTCCACCTTCTTGGAAAAGCCCCAAATGGCACCGACGACGATGCCTATTGAGAAGTTTATGATGGTGCACAGGAAGGCCAGCGAAAGGCTTATCCTCGCGCCGTACCACATGGAGTCGAAGGTGGACTGCCCGGAAGCTCCGGTGCCGAAGATCCACCTGATGGAGAAGCCGAACTTCTCTATGGCCTCGCTCGGGGACAGATGCTTCGCCGCCGAGTCCATGATGTTGCCGTAGCGGTCGTATCCCATGACGGCGGGATACACATAGGTGAAGGCGATGATGACGGCGAACATAACAAGGATGATTATATTGGTCTTTTTGCGGAAGAACACCCTAAACACGCTGTGCCAGTAGGAATACCGCGGCGCCGTTATCTTCTCAACAGCGGCCACGTCCTGCGGGACGCGCTCGAAGAGCTCCTCATCCGTAAGCCCGGTGTCGTCAAGGCGCACAAAATCTTCTTGCGTTGCAACTGCCATCTAAAATCACCTCGCTTTAGATGTGTAGGAGATGCGCGGGTCCATGACCGCCATGAGTATGTCGCCCATGATGGCGGAGATGATGAACAGCACGCCGTAGAACAGCGCCACGCCGACGATGACGGCGTTGTCGTAAGCCCCAATGGCCTGCACCAGCAGCCCGCCGACGCCGGGGATGAGGTACACCTGCTCCATGATTATCGCGCCGGAGAGCGCGCCGGTTATGGAGCCCGGTATGCCGTGGACTATCGGTATCGCGGCGTTTTTGAAGATGTGTTTGGTGAATATCTCCCGCTCGCTCAGGCCCTCGCTTCGGGCGAACTTCACGTAGTCGGAGTTCATCTGGTCCACCATGTACCGGCGCATCCAGCGCATCTCGCCCGCTATGGCGCTGATGGCCGACGAGGCGATGGGCATTATGTACATGAGCCAGGTCGGGTTGTCGAGCGAGAAGGTCGTAGGCAGGCCCATCTTGTTGCCCACCGCCTTGAGCATGAGCATATAGGCCAGTCCAGGCACGGCCATGATGAGCACGACATAGGCATTGCCCAGGCTGTCCACCCAGGTGTCCTTTTTCTTTGCCATGAGTATGCCCAGCGGCAGGCCCAGCATATAGGCCAGGGCCGAGGCGATGATGCTGACGATGAAGGAGTAATACATGCGCGAACCGCTGTCCTTCACCAGCGACACGTTGGTATAATCGTCGTTATAGAGCTCGGCATAGACCAGGTTCAGCTCCCGCGAGCCCGCAAGGTAGGTCGCCGAGTGCAGGTCGTCCGCGCTGTTCTGGACGGCGCCGCTGGGGTAATAGGTGGTCGAACGGACGTAATTGCCCTGCGGCTGGACCATCGTCTCAAAGGCGTCCACGCCCTTGTTGACGCTGTAGCTAGTGCCGAGGCGCATGGTCAGGAAATTCTGATGTATATACGGAAAACGGTTGTCGAAGTAGAGCAGGTACTTGTGGAATGTACCGTTACCCAGGATCGCCGGGGAAAACTTTTCCCCGCCGTAGGCCGGGTCATAAAGCGTGAAGGTGAGGCCCCTGTCCTCGATGTTCTCTTCGACGTAGTTGATGTTGTCAAATTCAAAGATGCCGGTAAAAAAGTTCCACAGGCGTATGAGGAGCGGGGTGTTCTGATAGGCGAAGAGGCTGGCTGTGCCGCCGGTCGCGACGCGGTTCGGCGTCGCCATTACCGCGTCCAGGCGTACCACAGTGTAGCCCAGGGCCTCATACTCCTCGGTGAAGCGCGCGATGTAGCCCGCAACTTCGTCGCTGTCTCGCTCAGGAGTGCGCCCGATGGCAGCCGCGTCGGAGCGTTCCTCCTCATCGAGCTCCCCGCTCGCGACGAGCTGATTGAGCCAATCGGTATACGGCACGTAGTCGAGGTAGTCGTACTCCTCCCATTTCTGGTACATGTAGAGGGTCCTCTGGTTGTTGCTCAGCTTCACATACTGCTCGTCCTCCGCGAAAATGAGCGTGTCGTCCAGCCAGGAGAAGACCATCATCATTATAAGCGCTATAGCTATAACAACCGAGATGCAGCCTCGGAAAAACCGTCTGAAAAAATACTTTACCATAAGCGCGCTCCCTTTAATGGGGAGAGGCGGATGGCGCTAGCCATCCGCCCCGCCTGGATTGCTTCCATTGCTCTTGTGGTGTATTACCAGATGCCCATCTTCCGGATGGCAAAGCCGTCGCCGTAGGGCAGCAGGCCGTCGAGGTAGGTCTCGGGGTCGCCGAAGTCGGCGCCGAGGCCGCCCATGCCGCCGAGGTCGTAGTTGTACTCGGCGCCGGAGTTGGTGTTGAACCACGCATTCAGGTTCTCAGTCGCGTCCTGGCACTCGATGAGCGAAATCTGTACCATGCCGCCCAGGGCCTGCTCTATGCAGGTCTTGAGCACGACCGCCTGGTTGGTCGGGGTCTCGGCATAGGCGCTGTAGGGGTAGTCGAGGACGATCGGGTTCTCAGCGCTCACCTCGTAGCCCATGGCGCCGAGCTCCTCAATGGCGAGTTCGAGCTCGCTCAAGGCGTTTTCCACGTTGTACCAGCCGTCAAAGCCGTCGCTGGAGTGGTTTTCCTCGTCCCAAACCTTGAAAGGATATCCGTCGGCCGTGACCTGGGCCTGGACTATCTCGCCGTAGAAGGTGCCCGCCTCAAAGCTCGTGGGCGTGCCGTTTATATCAACAGTGACGTCCTCCTCCAGGCTGACGAAGTCGCCGGGCACATAGCTGTTGCGCAGGCAGACATACTTGAGGTCCTCGCCCAGGCTCTGGGAGATGTAGCTGGCGCGGTCGATGGAGTAGCCGAGGGCCAGGCGGAAGTGCTGGTTCTGAAGGGCCGCGCGGCTGACTTCCTTCTGCTCATCGGTCTTCTGCGACACACAGGCGCCGTCCGGGACGTTCGCGTAGACCTGGCGGTTCTCGTTAAACCACATAAGGAAAATGTTCGTGACGTTGGGCGCTACGTGGACGTACTTGTCGAAGTTGCCGTCCTTCTTTGCCATTTCAAGCTGGGCGGTGTCGAGCACCATGGTGGTACCTACGCCGTTCACGGTGAAGTCGTTGTACTCTCGCGTGTGACGTCGCTGCCGTCGTCATAGATGAAGTTCACGGCCTTTATCTGGACGTTTTCGGCGTTCCAGTAGCTCTCGTTGGCTATGTAGTTGATGGAGTTCTTATCCGTGACGTTCGTGCACAGGTAGGGGCCGCAGTAGGCGATATGGTCCTGATCAGTGCCGTACATATAGGTGCTGCTGGCTATGGCCTCGTCGTACTCCGCTATGCCGAACACGCCGCCCTGGCTCAGATAGTAGTTGCGGCTCATGGGGGTGAAGCAGGCGTCGGCTATCATGGTCATGAAGTACGGGCACTCCTCAGTGAGCGTGTACTGGAGGGTGTGGTCGTCAAGGGCCTTGACGCCGACTGTGGAGAAGTCCGTCGTCTCGCCGTAAACGTAGGCGTCGATGCCCTCAAGCACGCCAAGGAGCATGTTTATGGCGCTGCCGCCCGCGTCGGCCACATGCTGCAGGCCCGCGACCCAGTCGTCTGCAGTCAGCTCAGCGACCTGGCGGCCCTGGCTGTCCACCCAGGCCACACCTTCGCGGATGTAGAAGGTATAGGTCAGGCCGTCCTCGCTGACGTCATAACTCGTGGCGAGATGGGGCTGGAGCACGCCCTCGCTGTCGTACTGGTAGAGGTAGTCGATGAAACTCGCGTCGTCGTGGAAATCCCCGTCGCTAAGGAAATCCCAGGTGGTGCCGACGCGGTCGAAGGTGGTGGTGGCGGTGTCGGTAAAGGTGTATCCCTTCTCGGTCAGGTACTCTACGGCGCTCTGGGTATAGGTACCGGTGCCGGTGAGCTCGTACCAGAGCTCAACGAGGTGCTCATAGTCTTCGGTGGTTATTATCTCGTTGGTAAGCACCATCTGGTCAAAGTAGACACGGTCACCCAGCCAGGAGGCGTAGCCGCCCACGCGGAAGGGCATGCGGCTCATTGCATAGCAGCCGCCCGCGGTGTACATCGGCGTGGCGACGCCGCTCTCGAGGAACTTGGCCTCGGATATTGCCATCAGCGCCCAGCGCTCGCTGAGCGTCTCGGCCTCAAAGGCAGCCATATAGGCGTCGTAAAACTCGCCCATCGCGGCCATGTAGATGTCCTCGTCGTTTTCGAGGATGCCGCCCTCGGCAGGGGTCTCCTCGCTCGGTGAGGGCGTGTCCGTGGTCTCCGCGGGCGTGTCCGCGCCTCCGCAGGCGGCCAGCGAGAGCACCATGGCGAGGCACAACGCCAGGGCCAATGCTTTTTTTATCCAGTCTCTCATCTTTTTCTCCCCCTTCAAAGATCTATATCCAAACGCCGCTCAGGGCAGCGGTGTTCAGGACAGTTCTTTGCGATACCCCTAGTCCCTATATATTTTGATGAATAAAATGCTACAACAATTTGCACTCATTGTCAATGATGACATACTACAATTTACACCAAATTTCGTGCCGCTATTTTCATCGGTGTGCTGTTAAATAGCTAAAGCGCCGCATGCCACAGTGGCATTTTGGCCGTTTTTTACCGTTTCAGGCCGTATGTGTCCCTTAAGCCTCTCTGCCGTTGGGGAAGAAGGAAGAGTGAAGGACATGCAGGGGAAATGAATCCTTACATACCAAATACGGGTATAAAAAACCTCCCCCGTGTTGGGGGAGGTCCGGGTTTTATTTTGCTTAAAGGCCGAGCACCTCGTCCAGGGAGCAGCGCTCAAGTTCCGCCCGCGGTGCAAGGACGCAGACAGCGGGCTTTTCAAAAACCTGTTCCAGCTTCTCTGCAACTGCAGCGAGGTCGGCGCAGCTGCCGCCCAGCAACTGCGCTCTGCGGGCGCGGCGCATTTCATAGGTTATGCCGCGGAAATAGAGGTCGTCGGCCTCCTCGCCTTTGGCGCGCGGAGTGAGCAGAGGCTCCCCGGCTGCGACGGCGCCGGTTATGAGGCCGTCGAGGTCCGGCCCGCCCGAGGCGAAACCGCGCAGGAACTGCGGCGCCCCGGCGCAGGTCCGAAGCGTTGCAGCGGCGCTCGGGTCGCGGTAGGAGTAGCAGCCGTCGAAGCCGCTCACGCGGGTCACCATGCCTGTGCCGTAGGCCCCGCCCTGCACACGGACTGCGTTCCAGAGGTATTCGAGCGAGACGACGCGCCCTGCCAGCTGCCAGCGGCCGTCCAGCCCTCCGCCGAGCCCGCCCATGGCGGCATAGCCGACGTCGGAGGGTATCTCTATGCCCTCCCGGCGCAGGCCGCGCGCGGCGATGCCGGCGCCGGACACGCCTGCGCCCTCCGGAAGGGAGCCGACCAGCGCGGCCACGGCCTCGTCCACCTCCGCGCTGCGCTTGCCCGTCACGCTGACAGTCAGCCCGCGGCGGCCGATGATCCGCCCTGCCAGAGCGGTCAGCGTCTCCGAGAGCGCGGTGAAGTCCGTCCCTGCTGCCTGCCGCTTGAGCCAGCAGTAGCAGTCGTAGCCGTTGGCCCACTCGTTTGCGGCGGGGCCCGCCGTGAGCTGGGAGGCCGCGCGGCCCATGGCGGAGGCGTGGCCGTTGTTTACAAGCTGCTGCTGCATCGCCGTGCGCCGCTGGCGCAGGATATCGGTAATCTCCCTCTCAGAATTGAGCCGGCTGCCTGTCAGCACCTCTGAGAGCAGGCCGAGGGCCTTGCCCATGCTGCTCTCCAGCGCGCTGACCCTGGCGGTCAGCTTTGCGCAGTAGCGCTCCGCGCTTCGCTCGTAAACATCTACGGAGAAGCTGAGGCTGCCGCCGTGCAGCCGTATCAGGCTGCTGAGCTCCTGCGCCGTGTGGTCAGCGGTGTCCACCTTTCCCAAGAGCTCACCCAGGAAGCTCGCCGCCGCTGTCTCCTCCCCGCCCAGGCCCGTGATATCGAAATAGAGCGAGACATAGCTTATGCCGGGCGCGGGCAGCTCGTGACGCAGCAGCGTCACGCCGCAGATGCTGTCCTCCTGCGTGGGATACTCCTCCGGCTCAGGGCTTATGTCGCTGAGCTCAAGCCTGGGCAAAGTCGCAAGGGCCTCCGGGCTGTCCGAGCCCGCCTGCCATGCCTCAAGCGCTGCCTGCTGCGAGGCGATGAGCGCGCGCTCCTCGCTGCTCCAGGCGGCGGCTATGGCCTCAAGCTGTTTCGCGTCGCCCTCGCGCCGCTCCTCGCCCGCCGTGTGGGAGGGGACCATGACGACCTCGCAGCCATGGGGGTTCTCCAGCAGCACCGTGCGGATGAGCTCCTCAAAATAGCCCTCTCCCATTCTGGCGCGCAGCCTGTCGAAGAGATCGCCGACCTCCACCAGCGCCTCGGGCGCGCCGCCGTGCAGCCAGCTGTCGAGCACGCCGAAGCTGATGCCAAGGCCCTGCGGATAGTAGCCATAGTCCCGCTCGCGCATCTGAAACTCCAGATTCGCCATCGCAGCCTCCAGCTCGCCACGGTCAAGGCCGTTTTCGGCCAGGTCCGCAAGAACAGCGCGCAGCTTCTCCCCGGCGGGAGCGAGCTTGTCCTCGCTGAGGTTGCGTATCTCAAGCTTTATGAATGGCTGGGCGCAGCCGTCCCAGAGCATCATGCTGACCGCTTCGCCCAATCCTGCGGCAAGCAGCTCCCGCGTGAGCACGGATTGGTTGTTGCCACACAGGACGGTGCATAGCAGCTGCATTGCCGTCATGCGCTCGCGGTCCGTTATCTCCCCCGCCACACGGCCCCAGGCGAGACGGTAGCGTTCGCCCTCGTCCTCCTCTGCGGGCAGCTCGTAGGCGACGCGCTGCTCCGGCGCGCGTACGGGCCTTTGCAGCCCCGGCACGGGCAGGCGCTCCCCCGGCTCGGCGGAGGCGAGATATTCCCCGTCCAGGATGCCGAGCACGGCGTCGATATCCACGTCGCCGTCGAGGAAGACGTAGGCGTTCGACGGGGAGTAGAAGCGGCGGTGGAAGTCCAGAAACTTCTCGTACGTGAGCTCGGGGATGTGCTCCGGGTCGCCGCCGGAGACGAAGCGGTAGGGCGTGTCCGGGTAGAGCGCACGCATGATGGCGTTCTCCTCCAGCTCATCTGCGTCCGCAAAGGCGCCGCGCATCTCGTTATAGACCACGCCCTTGCGGCCCGGCCTGCCCTCGGCGTCGAGCTCATAGTGCCAGCCCTCCTGGCGGAAGATCTCCGGCCGGCTGTAGATGAGCGGGCGGAACACCGCGTCGAGGTAGACGCGCATGAGGTTAAGAAAGTCCTTGGGGTTGCGGCTGGATATGGGGTAATAGGTCTTGTCCGGGAAGGTCATGGCGTTCAGGAAGGTGTTCATGGAGGTCTTCATGAGCTCCACGAAGGGCTCCCTGACGGGATAGCGCTCCGAGCCGCAGAGCACGGAGTGCTCCAGGATGTGAAAGACGCCGGTGTCGTCCTCCGGCAGGGTCGGGAAGGCGATGCCGAAGGTCCGGTTGACCTCGTCCCGTTCGAGCCAGACGAGCTCCAGCCCCGTGCGCTCATGGCGCAGGTGGTGCATGACCGCGCCGAGCTCCGGCAGCGGCTGAGTGCGCAAAACTGCAAAGCCGTGATTTGTTGTTCCGCTGAGCATATTTCTCCTCCTTGGTCATCTTTCCGATATTATAGCCCAAACGCCCCTGCCATGCCACATATTTTTCCGCATGGCAAATACATGCTTGAAACCAGCTCGTTTTAAATATAATATATAGATATAGTAAAAGTCTGACGCCCAAGTACATTATCCAGCGGCACACCCGCCCGAAAGAAGGGAGTTTCAATGAAAAAACGACTTGTCAGCATCCTTCTGGTTTTGATTTTCCTCACCGCGCTTACCCCCGCGAGCGCGTATGACCCGTATGAACCGATCCTGATCGCAACGGTCGAGCGCGACGGGCACTCCGTGAGGTTTTACGCAAACATATCCAACGGCTTTAATCGTGTCACGGCCATGTATGAGGCTTTTGATTATGCCAAGGGTACAACGGCGACTGTCAGCTTGGAAAACGAAATCTCGTTGGCTGCCGGAGGCGATAGAGGCGAGACCGTCGTAATAGATGACCCGAATTCCAACATCACCGTCAAGCCCGGCAGATGGAACGGAGGGATTGTCAGCAGCTCGCCCAACCCTGTGTTCAGGATTGCCGCCGGTTCCCTGACGCTGGGCGGCCTCACGACCCATGCGCAGTACCTCATCGAGGCAAGCGGCGATGGCACGCATGTCGCAGTTGAAAACTGCAAAGTCATCTCAGGCGGCGAGTACGATTGCTGCATACAGGTCTCCGGCGGAGCCAGCCTCAGGGTGGCCGACAGCAATATAAGCAAATACCATACGGCCATCGCAGTCATAGGCAGCCCCGTGAGCAGGACTACCGCCGTCATCGAGGGCTGGACCAGCCAGGCGATCCTCGCCGACGTATACGCCGTATCCGTCACGAACGGCGCGAGCATCAGCGTGAGCGGCAACACCCTGCTGCAGGCCGACGACTCCATGGGCGGCTGCGGCCTCTATGTGGACAGCAGCAGCTCCGCCTTGCTCTCAGGCGGGCGGTATAAAGGCACGTACTACGGGTCGGAACGCGGCGGCGCCGTCAGGTGCGAGGGCGCTTTGACCATCGGCGGCCTGCTGAAGGAGGGCTTCACCTTCTATGACGAGTCCGGCAAGGCCGTCGGCGATGACACGCTCGCCAGCCAGCAGCTCAGCGGCAGCCAGACTTACAGCGTCGGGCAGCTGAGCGACGACGACAACAACCCCGTGGCGATAGTCACCACGGCGGACGGCAGGAAAACGCAGTTCTTTGCGGACAAGTACGGCGGCGCGACCGGCGCGCTCTGCGCGGCCTGGGAATACGCCGACAACGGCGGCTCCGCCTCGCTGCTGCTGGTCAGGAGCGTGACCTATGCCGACTCCTCTCCCCTGCAGCTCATCTCGGGCGGCAGCCTCACGCTGAACATGATGTCCGGTGTGACGCTGACCAATAACACAAACTGCATAAACGAGCTCATCCAGCTCACAAGCGGCACGCTCCGCATCGAGAGCGGGAACCTCAGCTCCGCGGACAAGACCGCCGTCCGCGTCGTGGACGGTGAGCTCGAAGTCTGCGGCGGCAGTATAGCCGTCACCGGCGCTGCGAACGCCATCCTGGCCCACAGAGGGGCCATGGTGAACATCACCGACGGACAGATAAGCCTTGACGGCTGCAACAAGGATGGTTATGCCGCGGTCTACGCCGAGGCGGGCAGCAGCGTGGGCATTGCAGGCGGCGAGATAAGCCTCACGGGCTGCGCCGGGAATAACTGCGCCGCGGTCTATGCCGAGGCGGGCAGCACCGTGGGCATCTCCGGCGGCGAAGTCAGCCTCTCGGACTGCACAGGCGAAGGCTGCGCCGCAGTTTACGCCGCTCAGCCCGGCGCAGTGCAGCTCTACGGCGGCGTATTCAACAGCAGCGGCACGGCCTTCAAGACCGCGGATAACGGCAGCGTAAAGGACATGCTGGCCGCCAACTACTACTTCTACCGCGGCAAGGAAGGCGAGGAGAAGCTGGTTGAGAGTGCGAATGAACTGAATGGCTCAACCCTCGGCCTCGCCGGCGAGCGCTACACCGTGCTGATGGGCCAGCACTGGCAGGTCGTGGCCACGGTCACGACCGATGACGGGACGCGGAACTTTACGATGGACGGGCTGACGGCGGAGCAGGCGCTTGCGGAGGCCATGGACTACGCGGACAGCATCGGCAAGTCCACGCTGACGCTGCAGAGGAGCGTCGATATAACCCTGCCCCTGCAGGTTTACGGCAACGACACCGTCCTGACGCTGGAGATGGCGGGAAGCTCCGTGCTCACCATGCAAAGCGCGGCGGAGGGCGTCATCCAGGTCCTGAACGGCGAGCTTGTGCTCGATGGCGGCATCATACGCGCGGGCGGCGAGGGCGCGGTCGGCGTTAAAATGAGCGGCGACAGCCGCGTCAGGGTGACCGGCTGCGAGATAGACGCGGGCAGCGCCTCCGGCTCCGTCGCCGTCAGCGTTGCGGACGACGCGCATCTGGAGCTCACGGGCGGCGAGCTGCTGGGCGAGACCGGCGTGCGCCTTGAAAGCAGCGAGCTTGCCAGTACGCTGACCATCTCCGACCTCGCCTACGTCAACGGCAGCGCCTATGGCATCTACGCCAAGAGCGGCAGCATAAACTTCACCGGCGGGCTTGTCAACTCCGGCGGCTGCGGCATCTACCTGAACTCGTTGGACAGCGTGAGCCTCACAATGAGCAGCGGCGCCACCGTCGTCGCGAAGGGCAGCGGCGAAGCCGTCGGCGTGCTGCTAAGCAGCGGGGCTGAGGCCGTCATCGGCGGCGGAGCAAGCATCGAGGCAAGCTCCACCGGCGGCAGGGCCTACGGCGTCAGCCAGGCCTCTGGCAAGCTCACGGTCACAGGCAGCGCCTCCGTGAGCGCCGCGTCCGGAAGCGGCCAGGCCTGCGGCGCCTTCCTGACCGGCGGCGAGGCGGCCATAAGCGGCGGCAGCTTCGAGGGCAGCAGCTCTGTCAGCGGCTCCGCCAGCGGCCTCGGCGTTGGGGCAAATGCCACTTTGTCGCTCACCGGCGGCAGCTTCACGGCCTCCGGCGGATACGCCGTGACGGCCTTTGCCACGGACGACAACGTCGGCAGGCTGCTGGGAGAAGACTGCGCCTATTTTGACAGCGAGGGAACCAAGCTTGACGGCTCAAGCGTCCAGCACCTGGGCGAAAACGGCAGCGTCACCGTCAAGTCCGGGACGTCCACCGGCGTAGATGTCGCCATACTTGAGGTGGGAGTCGAGAGCACAACCTACACGACCGACGATTATGACACCCCGTTCGACGCACTGAAACAGGCGTTTGCAAACGCAAACGGCAAGACCGCCACGCTGACGCTGCTGACGAGCGTCGAAGCGGATGAGTTGATCGAAATAAGCAACGGCACTAACCTCACGCTGAAAATGGTGGACGGGGCGGTTTTGAGCGGAACGGACAAGGTTGTTTCCGGCTCTTCTGTTTCTGTTGGCTTGCTGTCGATTACTGACGGCAGTACGCTGACTTTTGCCAGCGGCACTATCAATGGCACGCTCCAGCATGAAAATTCACGTTTGATAAGTGTTGCACACAGCGATTTCAACATAACCGGCGGCCAAATCAACTGCGAATGTGCCGCTTCATCTCAGTATGTCGTGTATGCAATTTCCTACAGCGACCACAAAGTCACCATGAGCGGAGGCACGCTAAACCTTACAGGCACAAGCGCTGACGACGCAAATTATGGCATGTTTATTGAAGGATGTTATTTAGACATCACCGGCGGACGGATCACATCCGACGATGCGGGCGTATTCCTCTATGGGAGCAGCGCCTACATCGGCGGCGCGGCTGAGATACGGGCCACGACTTCCGCCATTAAAACCTCAGACAATAACCAGCTCGATCTGTACGGCGACGCGGTCATCCAGAGTTCGGGCAAGGGCCTGGACGCTACCGGGAAAAGTTACACCAATGTCTACGGCAGCGTCAACATCACGGGCTCGGCTTGCGGCGTCTGCGTGAGCGGCGGCAGCCTGAACGTGTCCGAGCAGCCTGTCATTGCGGGCATCACGGCCCTGCGTGTCGAGGACGGCAGCGCAACCCTCAGCGGCGGCAGCTATGTCAGCCTCGGGGCCTCGGACTGCGTGACGGTGGCGGAAGGCAAAACCGTCGCCGGGCTGCTGGCCAAGGGCTATTTGTACTTCACCCCGGACGGGGCCGAAATCGAAGTTGAGGATACCGCTACCTCCCTGCCCGCGCAGATGGCGGTCGTCAAGTCCGAGGACGCCGGCGAGCTGAGCGGCAGCGTTGAAATTACCGGCGAGCTGAGATTTGACGAAACGCTGAGTGTCGATATAACGGGCATCGAGACCGAGGACCCCGTCACACTCGCCTACAGGTGGTACCGCTGCAATGACGGCAGAGGTACGGGCGCGGCCCTCGTCGGCAGCGGTGACAAATACACCCTGACCGCCGCGGACATTGGCAAATACATAAAGGTCACCGTCACGGCGGAGAATGTCGTCGGCATCCTGTCCGACACGACGTCCAGCGCCGTGAAAAAGGCAAACGGCCCGGCCGCGCCGACTAACCTGAACGTAAATGAGGACGGCGTGATCACGGGCGTGGACGCCACCATGGAGTACGCCGACAACTCCGGCTTTGCCGGGGCCAAGACCTGCCCCAACGACAGCATCAGCGGCCTTGCCGGCGGCACCTACTACGTCCGCTACAAGGAGACGGCCACGCACGAGGCCAGCGCGGCCGTCACGGTGACCGTTCTCTCCGAGGCCCCCATCCAGACGCTGACGGTGAACGGCAATGAAATAGTCGTTAACTATGAATACGACCCGACCAAACTGCCCAGCGGCGTCAGCTACGACACCCGCTACAACACCCTGACCGTGAGCGGAACCGCAATAGATGCCGAGAAGTTTGTGCTTGTCGGCAGCACAACACTCCTCTTCACCGGCTCTGACAACAGCATCACGAACCTGAGCGCCGTCGCCGGCGGGACGCTCGACATCCAGGGCAAGGCCAGCCTCGCGCTGGAGAGCAGCGACGGCGAGACCTACGAGGTCTCGGGCGAACTCACGACCGGCGGCACGGCCTACCGCTTCTACGGCAGCGTAAACGGCGGCTGGGCGGGCATCGCCTACGTGGGCAATCAAGGCGCCGTCAGCGGCAGCTACGCCTTGAGCGGCGACGCCGCCGTCATCAGGGCGGGCGACACCCTCACCGTCCCGGCGGGCGCGCAGCTCACGAACAACCTCACCCTCACGAACAACGGCACCCTCATCATTGAGAACATGAACAGCATCTCCGGCAGCGGCACGATCTCCGGCGGCAGGAACATCATCCTCGACCCCGGCGCGGCGCGGCTCACGATAAGCCTGCCCCAGAGCACGGTCTACGACGGCAAGACGGACTACGCCGCGCAGATAAGCCTCGTCCTGAAGGACAAGCTCGTCATCCAGGGTACGGAGTTTGAGTTCGACGCCTCCGGCTGGACGATGCAGCTCACGCGGGACGGCAAGGCCGTCACCTCCGCCGTGGACGAGGGCCTCTACACCGTCGTGTTCAGCCGCGGCGGCGTCAGCGTCGGCCCCGCCTGCTTCAGCGTTACCCGCGTGAACCTGCCCGACGCCATGAGCTACCCCGTCGTCGTCGAACCCTCGGAGCACGGCTCCGTCACGGCCTCCAGCGACTGGGCCGTGGTCGGCAGCGAGGTCAGGCTCACCGTCACGCCCGACGAGGGCTGGCGGCTCGGCAGTCTCAGCGCCGTGGGCCCCGACGGCGCGCAGCTCGCGCTCAGGAGCCTCGGCGGCGGCAAATACGCCTTCACCATGCCTGGCGGCAAGGTCACGGTCAGCGCCGTGTTCGTCCGGGGCGAGGGCCTCGGCTTCACGGACGTGGCCCCGGGCGCGTGGTATTACGACGCCGTGGCCTACGTGAGCGAAAACGGCCTCATGAACGGCGTGGACACCGGCATATTCGACCCCGACGGCAGCCTGACCCGCGCAATGGTCTGGACCATCCTGGCCCGCATCGAGGGCGCGGACACCGAGGGCGGCGAGACCTGGTATGCCAAGGCCCGCGACTGGGCCATGGAGACCGGCGTCTCCGACGGCACGGACGCCATGGGCGCCATCACGCGAGAGCAGCTCGTGACCATGCTCTGGCGCAGCCGCGGCGAGCCGGTCGTGGACTTCCTGCTCACGGCCCGCGACGCGGACAGCATCAGCTCCTGGGCCTACGAGGCCATGCGCTGGGCCGTCAGCGAAGGCATCATCGAGGGCGACGAGAACGGCTTCATCTCCCCCGCCGCCACCGCCACGCGCGCCCAGGCCGCGGCCATCATCATGCGCTTCATCGAGGGCGCGAAGTAATAGCAAACCGGGGCCGGTCTCGCCGGCCCCGGGTAAAGGCAAGGGCCGTGGGAGCAGCTGCTCCCACGGCCCGGTTTTTGCGTTGTGCTGTATCTTACAGCGCCTCAAGCGCTTCCTTGTAAGCGGCGAGGTCGTCTTCCGTCACCATGTCCTCGATATAGGGCAGGGCGTCGTTGAAAATGAAGCTGCGACCGACCTCAAGCAGCGGGTGCTCCAGCACCGCAGGGATGTACTTGTTTATGAGTTCCATTATCTCCGGAGTGTCGAGCATTTCGCCGACGGTGGTGGCCTCAAAGGAATACTTCGCCATTTTTCTTTCCTCCCAAATTTAAATTTGATTTATTCTATCGCTTCCAGCGCCGCTTTCAGTGCGTCGCGCTTCTCCTGGGGTATCTTTTTCTGGCTGTCGAGCACCACGCCGACCGGCTTGCCCTTGACCAGCTTGAGCAGCGGGCTCTCCAGCGCCGCGGGCAGTATCTCCTTGAACACCGCTACGCAGCGTTCATCCGCCAGCAGGTCGCCTATCTTGCTGTCCCAACCGTATTTTCCCATACATTTCTCCTTTCTTCAAGACTTCTTTGCAGCGCAGCCGATTTCGAGGCCCTTGTTGAGCGCCTTTCTGTTGAGCTCCACGATCTCCGCGCCCTTGGCCGCGAACTTGTGCTCGAGGCTCGCCATGAAAACCGCCGGGTCGAGCATCCCGGAATAGCCCAGCATTGCTCCGATGAGGATAATGTTCGCTATCTTGTCACTGCCAAGCTCGTGTGCCAGGTCATCCGCGGGGACGTCCACGACCTCTATGTCCGTCCGCTTGAGGGCCGAGGTCGTGCGATTTATATTCCGCACCAGCACCCCGCCGGGCTTCAGCTCCGGCGTGAACTTCTTGAACGAGGTCTCGTTCATGACAATGAGGCCGTCAGACTGCTTGGGCAGGGGCGAGACTATCTCGCTGTCGGAGACGATGACCGTACACTTGGCGCTGCCGCCGCGCTGTTCGGGGCCGTAGAGCGGCATAAAGGTCGCGTGAAGGCCGCCCTCCACCGCGCTGCCCGCCAGCGACATGCCGATGGACATTACGCCCTGGCCGCCCGAGCCGGAGATTATGAGCGTGAATTTCATATCACTCAGCCTCCTTTGCCGTCTTGTCCACGAAGACGCCGCAGGGGAAGTACTTCATGGTGTGTTCCTCCATGAACTCCAGCGTCTTGACAGGGGACATGTGCCAGTTCGTCGGGCAGTTCGTCAGCAGCTCCACGAAGGAGAAGCCGAGGCCCTCCACCTGGTTCTGCATGGCCTTCTTGATGCCCGCCTTCGCCTTGCGGATGTTCGCGGGGTTGTTCAGCGAGAACCTGGCGACGTACACCGGGGCCTCAAGTTCCTTTATGAGCTCGCACATCCTCAGCGGATAACCCATGGTGTCCGGGTCGCGGCCGTAGATGCAGGTGGTGGATTTCTGGCCCACCAGCGTGGTCGGGGCCATCTGGCCGCCGGTCATGCCGTAGGTGGAGTTGTTCGCGAAGAAAATGGTGATATGCTCGCCGCGGTTGGCGGCCATCATGACCTCCGAAAGGCCGATGGATGCCAGGTCGCCGTCGCCCTGGTAGGCAAAGACGAGGGCGTCGGGGCGGCACCTCTTTATGCCCGTCGCCACGGCGGGAGCCCTGCCGTGGGCAGAGGTGACCATGTCGAGCTTCCAGTAGAGACTGTTCATGGTAGAGCAGCCGACGGGCAGTACGTTTACGACTTTCTCAGCGACGCCCAGTTCGTCGATGGCCTCGGCGATGAGCTTAGTCGCGAGCGAGTGCAGGCAGCCGGGGCAGAAGCCGCTGGACAGAGGCAGCAGGCATTTCGGTTTTGTATACACCTTCTCAACCGCCATCACTGCTCACCTCCTTCAATGATCTTGCGCACAGCGGCCTTTGTGCTCTCATCGTCGAGCAGTATGCCGCCGCTCCTGCCGTACTCATACACCGGGGCCCGGCCGAGCACCTGCAGCTCTATGTCTTCACGCATGAGCGCCGGGATAGACATCTCTATGTCGATTAGGCCCTTCACCTTCGTGTAGTCCAGGTTCGCAATGCTCTTTTTCGGGAAGGGGAAGAGCGTGATGGGCCTGATGAGGCCGAGCTTTATGCCCTCCTTGCGCAAGTCGATCACGACCTGCTTGGCGACCCTCGCGCTGATGCCGTAGGCCACGATGACCCATTCAGCATCCTCTACCATGAACTCTTCGACCCTGACGTCGTTCTCCTCCCAGCGCTTGGTGCGCTGGACGGCCAGTTTGTTCTTGCCCTCGAGGCCGGCCTCTGGATAGATGGGGGTGATGAGGTGGCCGCCGCGCTTCGTGCCGTCATAGCCGACGGTCCAGCTCTTGCAGGGGCTCTCGGGCAGCTCTTTCATCGGCGGAAGCTCTACCTCCTCCATCATGGTGCCGAGGCAGCCGTCCATGAGTATCATGACCGGGCTGCGGTCGCGCTCGGCGTACTCCGGAGCGTCGTAGACGATGTCCACCGCCTCCTGCACCGTGTACGGAGCAAAGACCAGCATCCTGAATCCGCCGTGGCCGGCGGCCTTGGTGGCCTGGAGATAGTCCTGCTGCGCGGGCTGGATGGAGCCGAGGCCCGGGCCGCCGCGCTGCATGTTCACGATGACCGCGGGCAGCTCCGCCGCGGAAAGATAGCTTATGCCCTCGCTCTTGAGCGATATGCCGGGGCTGGAGGAGCCGGTCATGGCCCGGACGCCTGTCGCCGCCGCGCCGTAGACCATAAGCTGTTTGGGCCCTTTGTGAGGCACTGTCGGAGAGGAAAACGGTAGAGCGTGACGAGCAAGAGCAAAAGGCGGCAGAGCTTCTCTCCCGGCTGACCGTTGGAAATGCCGCCGCCCTGTATGCTGCCATTCAGATTTGGGAGATGTACCTGCGCTGCTGTCGAGGAAGGGACAAACATAAAGCGGAAGCAGCCCTGCGGGATTATGCGCAGCTGCTGATCTTGCCCTTTGGGGAATACTCGCCGGAGATGGCTAACTGGAAATGGGGAAAGACTGTCGTACCCGTGTGGAATGCTCGGGAAGACGCCAAGCTGGAGATTTGGTATCCCCATGGAGAAGTTCCCTTTGAATGTGCGGTGGTAAGCGGTTCCCTGCGGCCGGCTCTTATCTATTACCGACAGCGGATACTGGATGCCGGCATGGTCATGCGCACCTGCAACCAATGTGGGCGGGTGTTCTTCGCCCCGGATGCCCGCAGTAACTTGTGCAGTGAACGGTGCCGCAAGGCCAGTAAAAGGGCGGCAAGAAAGAGTTTTGACCGCAAATCCAAAGAGGCGGAGTATGAGCAGGCCTACAAGCGAGAGTATATGTTCTGGTACAACCGCGTCAAGAAGCTGGAAAAGAACCATGTCTCAAGGGAGCAATTGGAGAAAGCGCAAAGTGCGCTAAAACAATTCCGAAAGGAAGCTGGCCAGCGCAAAAAACAGATTCAGAACGGGGAGTTATCTACGGTACAATTTATGAACTGGATGATTGGGCAAGAGGCTATTATTCAGGAAATTTGCGGCGGGTAAGAGGAACAGACTATCCACATGGATAGCCTGTTCCCGTTTAAATGTATTGGATTTGGATGGTTGGATGGCCAGGTGGATAGCCATCCAGTCTGATTCTTTCCTTGCGTTACGGCACAAAATGGACGTGCAATCGGCCCAGGCTGTGCCGGTATAGAGTTCTCCTCTTTTTCGAATCCACATCTTGACCAGTTGCCTACGGCTAACTATAATAAAGAAAGAACTCCCCTCCCAGCGCAGTTAAGTGGGATGGCGGAATACTGGATACTAAGCGCATATTGGTTAGCGTATACTAACTTATAAGTGAAAGGGGGATGTATATGAACTGGATGCGCACCATCTTGGACGGGTTCGCCATGGCGGTCTATTTTAACCTGTTCGCCGCAGCGGTGGCGCTGTATAAGCCCCGGCTGATGTTTCCCTGCTATCCGCCCGCCATCATCAAGGCGGCAGAAGAACCGCCGACAAAGGCCGAAAATCGTTTTTACTGGCTTTGAATCTGCTTTGGGGAGTTGCTGCCCCTCCTCCTTTATGGTGCGGTCAGTACTGTGGAGGGCGGGACAACAGGCTTCTGGCGTCTGGCCCTGACGGGGTATATCCAGTGGATGGCTTTACACCCCAGGAAAAAGCCGCTATGGAGGAGCTGTGCGGCGCTATGATGGAATTGCTCACCAAGCCCTATGAACAGCACATGATTGACTTCCTCTGTGACGCTGAGCACTACTTCGGCATGACCTGTGACGATTTTGCCCCGTGGGAGGGGCGGGTGCTGCTGATCCTGTCCGAGGACGACACCACCTTCACCCCGGCCTGCCGGGAGGACCTGATCGCCCTGATGTCAAGTCCCACGGTGGTCACCGACCTGTGCGGCGGGCACCTGGCGCTGATGGTGCGGCTGGAACAGTACGCAGATCTGAGACGAGATTTGTCAAGGAGTGTTTTTGCAAAGCAGTGTGCAATTCGCATTGACAAGCAGCAAAAAGAACGCTATAATAATGTCGTTATCGATAATGATGTTATTATTTAGGCGCAGAGGAGTGAAGACATGGCCAATAGGGATCATTCCCTGGATGATGGGATCATTCAGGCTGCTTATTCGGAATTTCTTGCTTACGGCTTTCAGAAAGCCTCTCTGCACAAGATCGCCGAAAAAGCCGGTGTTACTACGGGGGCAATCTACACAAGATACAAGAATAAAGACGCGTTGTTTGCCAGTCTGCTTCAGGATTTTTTTGAGACGATGCAGGTTCTCTTTGCTCCCATCGCGGAAGAATACGAAAAAGCAAAGTGCAGCGCGCAGCCGGATGATATCCTCCGCGCCATAAACGCCGAAGAACAGGTATATTTTCAACTGCTGACCGAGCACTGCAATGACTGCACTTTATTTTTCTGCCGCAGCGATGGCAGCTCCATGGAAACCGTGCTGCATAAACTAATGGATCAAAAAGCGGAACAAACGGTAGAATTCTTTTCGCATATCTATGGGAAAGCGCCAAATGCCGATGCGATCCGTCTTTTGATGGGCTCACAGTTCTGGTACTTCCGCCAGCTGCTGGATCAGCATATGGAGGAAGGCAGAATGCTTACCTGCTTACAGGCAGTCCTTGATTTCACCAACGCTGGCTGGCGGCAGCTATGCGATACCTTGCAATAAATCCGAAAAGTTAATTCGGACGGTCCATCCGTCCGTTTCTTACGGCCACTGGTTAGAGACGGCTAACTAATAAGAAAAGAGTTTGCGATGATAGATTTTGAATTTGAATTTCAATATGCAGAAGAAAAGCAGCCCACCTTGCAAAAAGTCGGCGGCAGCATCCCAGCCGGACGCTGTGTGGTGCTCTGCGGCGGCAGCGGCTGCGGAAAGTCCACACTGCTACGGTGCATCAACGGATTAATCCCCCAGTTTTACGAGGGAGAGCTAAAAGGCTTCTGCCGCCTGAATGGGCAGGACACCGCCGGAATACGTATCGGCGAGATCGGCGAGTTGGCCGCCTCGGTCTTTCAGGATCCTCGCAGCCAGTTTTTCACCGTGAACAGCTCCAATGAAGTGGCCTTCGGTCTTGAAAATCACGGTCTGCCGCAAGATAAAATCCGACGGCGGGTAGATGAGGCCTTCCGGATCTTTCATCTGGAGCGGCTGAAGGATCGCAATGTCTACGAGTTGTCCAGCGGCGAGCGACAGCTCATCTCCATCTTGTCCGCGTGGGCAATGGACACAGATATTTTTCTGCTGGATGAGCCCACGGCCAATCTGGACTTTGCAGCCACGCAGCAGTTAAAAGAGATTCTGCTTGCCCTGAAAAAGCAGGGCAAAACGCTGCTGCTCAGCGAGCACCGACTCTACTATCTTGCCGACATTGCCGACGAATTTTGGGTCATGGCAGACGGCGAGATCAAAGGAAAATATACTGCCGCAGAGGCAAAGGCGTTCTCAGTGGAGCGGAGACAAACACTTTCTCTGCGCACGCTCGACCTTGCGGAGATCACCGTGCCGGAGAAAGAGCCGCTGCCGAAAACCGCGCCGACGGCGCTTGCCGTCTCAGATGTCTGCTATACATACGGCAGGAAGGCCGGAGATACCCTCTCTGGTGTCAGCTTTTCCGTCCGTGAGCATGAGATCGTCGGCCTTGTGGGCGCAAACGGCTGCGGCAAAACGACCATCGGCAAGCTGATTGCAGGGCTTTACCGCCCCTCCGGCGGCAGGATAATGCTTTTCGGAAAGTCGCAAAATCCAAAGCAGCTGCAAAAGCAAGTGCTGTTCATCCTTCAGGAGGCGGAGTTCCAGTTCTTCACAGGCTCCGTCCTGCACGAACTGCAATACGGCCATGCGGTGACACCGGAGTTTGAAGCAAAAACGGAAGCGCTGCTGAAAAGTATGGATATGTGGGACTGCCTCAACCGGCATCCCTTTTCCCTCTCCGGCGGGCAGATGCAGCGTCTGACGCTGATGATGGCGTATCTATCCGACAAGCCGATCGTCATACTGGACGAGCCGACAGCAGGACAGGACGCGGAAAGTCTGGAGCGGTGCGCAGCGCTGATCCGGGAGATGCGGAAAGAAAAGACTGTTCTCATCATCACCCACGACCCTGAGCTAATTGCAGGTGCGTGTGACCGCTGCATTGGGCTGTCGGATGGGCATGCAGAAATAGAATTTCCCGTTCATTCGGAACGAGATTTGCAAGCGGTACGGCAATATATGGAGCGCTTCCATCTTTCCAATGCTCCTGCGAAAAAACAGCATAAAGAACGATTCCACCCGGCAACGAAGCTGCTTTACTGGCTGGCCCTGCTGGTCGTGATCTCCACATCCAACAACCACTTAGTTTATGCCGTATATACGGCACTGATCCTGCTGACCGCAGCGGACGGCTGGCTCGGAACGGCGCTGGCAGGCGGGATGAGCTTTGGGCTGCTGTGGGCGGCAAACGCTCTGCTGCCGGGCACGGTGTTTTCCTTTATGCTGGTGCTGTTCCCGCGGATCATTGCCGTTGGCATTTCCATGCGGACGCTGATTGGGCGGAATGAAGCCAGCCGTACCCTGGCAGCGCTGCGCAATCTGCGCCTACCGGAGCGGCTGATCATGATCGTGGCGGTGATTTTCCGCTTCTTCCCCGTTCTGTCGGGAGACATGAAGTTGCTGCGGCAATCCATCCGCACCCGGGGCGTGTTCACATCGCCGCTTCAGAAGCTGCAAGCGCTGTCATCCTATATCGAAATACTGACCGTGCCGATGGCTTTGCGCGTTATCCGCATCGCCGAAACGCTGTCCGCCTCCGCCGAAACACGGGGCATCGACTTAACCCGCCGCAAAAGCAACTATCTGTCGCTTCGGTTTTCTGCGTGGGATGCTGTGTTCTGCGTCCTGCTGGCGGCATCGATCGCCGCCGGCCTTATCCTGTGATCGCCGTCTCTGCGACGTTCAACCATATTCCATTCAAAAAGGAGTCTTTAACCATGAGTACTGCAAACCCCAATAAACTGAAAATCAAGGACATCATCACCGTTGTCCTGCTGGCTCTGATCAATGTGGTCATTTTCTTCGCCAGCTCCGTCCTGTACGCAACGCCCATTACCATCATTCTGATGCCGGTGCTTTTCGCCCTGCTGGAGGGCATCGTCTACTTCATCATCGGCACGAAGGTGAAAAAGCCCGGTGCGATCCTCATTTACAGCATTGTCCGCGCCATTATGGGCGGATACCTGCCGTACATCATCCTCTTTATTCTCTCCGGTGCCATTGCCGAGCTGCTGCTGTGGAAGATGGGCTACGGCAACGCGAAGGCGCTGACCGTCAGTTATGTCATCAATCAGGTGCTGGCTGCATTCGGCAGCACCATCATTCCCTACGCCATCGCAGCCAAGGCTATGGCGGATCAGATGGTCACCGATGGCCGTCAGGACGCCATCCTTGCCGCATCCCAGATGCTGCAGTCCTGGGTGTCTGTGGCGCTGGTGGCCGGTGTGATCGTGGCGGCCTTTATCGGCGCAATGATCGGCAAGCGGATCGTGAAAAAGCATCTTGCTGCATAATGCAGCCGAAAGGAGTTCACCATGAAAGAAATTGAGCCAAAGCGCTCTGCCGCCTCGTGGCTGGCAGAGCTGGCAAAAGGGCGGTACGGCGAGTACGCTTTGAGCGTCCTTACGGCGCTGCTGGGCGTCGCCTGCTCGCTTATTCCGTATTTCATCATCATTCGGCTCATCACCGCACTGGTAAACGGCACGGCGGAGCTGACGTACTGCCTGACGCTCTGCGCATGGATGGCGGGCTGCTGGGTGCTGCGCTATGTGCTGCACAGCGTGTCCACCTCTCTCTCCCACCATGCGACGTTCCATGTGCTGGCCAATACCCGCGTCCGGCTGCTGGACAAGCTAGCGACGCTGCCGCTGGGTACGGTGCTGGATCGTTCCTCCGGCTCGTATAAGAACATCATCGTCGAGCGGGTCGATTCCATCGAAACCACCCTTGCCCACCTGCTGCCGGAGATGACCACCAACATCGTGGGGGCGCTGGCGGTACTGGTGCTGCTGTTCATCGAGGACTGGCGCATGGGCCTTTCCATGTTCATCGTCCTGCCGCTGGGCATTCTCTGCTTTATGTCCATGTTCAGCGGCTATAACGAGAAGTTTCAGCGCACGGTCACCGCGACAAAGACACTGAACGACACGGCTGTGGAATACATCAGCGGCATTGAGGTCATCAAGGCCTTCGGTCAGTCCAAAACCAGCTACGCAAAGTTTGTCTCTGCTGCAAAGGAAGGGGCAGACTGCTTCATCGACTGGATGCGGGGCAGCCTCTTCGGGCAGGTGGCGGGCATGGCGATATTTCCCTCTACGCTGCTGGGTATTTTACCGGTGGGCTGCGTTCTTTATATGCATGGCACTCTGTCGGCAGAGACGTTCCTGACGGTTATCGTTCTGTCCTTCGGCGTCATGCAGCCGCTGATCACCGCTTTTTCCTACACCGATGACATCGCGCAGGTGACGACCATCGTGGGTGAGGTGGCGGAGGTGCTGTCCGGCGAGGATATGCAGCGCCCGGAAAGCGCGGAAAAGCTGCCGGCCAACAACGCCATCCAACTGAAGGATGTCCGCTTTGCCTATCACGACAAGGAGGTACTGCACGGAATCAATCTGCACATTGCCCCGGGGACGGTCAACGCATTGGTCGGGCCTTCCGGCAGTGGAAAATCCACCATCGCCCGGCTCATCGCCTCCATGTGGGATGTGAAGGACGGAGAAATCGACCTGGGCGGCGTGGACATTCGCACGCTGCCGCTGGCGGAGTGCACGAAGCACATCGCCTATGTGTCGCAGGACAACTACCTCTTTGACCTTTCTGTCATGGACAATATCCGCATGGGCAGAAAGGGTGCGACCGATGCGGAGGTCATTGACGCCGCGAAGAAATGCGGCTGCCACGAGTTCATAATGGGGCTGGAGAACGGCTATCAGACCGTATGCGGTGCATCCGGCGGTCACCTGTCCGGCGGTGAGCGGCAGCGCATCTCCATTGCCCGTGCCATGCTGAAGGACGCGCCGATCGTCATTCTCGACGAGGCAACGTCCTATACAGACCCGGAAAACGAGGCGGTCATCCAGTCGGCACTGGGAAGGCTGGTGCGGGGCAAGACGCTGCTGGTCATTGCCCACCGGCTGTCCACCATTGCGGACGCCGATCAGATCATTGTTGTCAATCAAGGCAAGATCGAAGCGACCGGCACGCAGGCGGAGCTGCTTGCTTCCTGCCCCCTCTATCAAACCATGTGGGAGGCCCACATCAGCGTCAAAGACGACGGGGAGGTGGCGTAATGCTCAAGACACTGAAAAAATTTTTTGCCTTCTGCGGGGTGGACAACCGCAGGCTGTTTATAACATCTATCTGGCTGGGCGTGGTCAGCGCCATTTGCTCTGCCATGCGTATTCCGGCAGCCGCCATCGTCATTCAGGCGCTGCTGGAAAGGAACGTCACTATGGCAACTTTATGGACGAGCCTCGGCATTATCGTGATCTCATTGATCATTACGATTGCCATCAACATGAAGGCCACCATGCTGCAAACCATAGGCGGCTACCGAGCCTGCGCCAACAAACGCATCGAGATCGCCGAGCACCTGCGCTACCTGCCTATGGGCTGGTTCAATGACAACAGCCTCGGCGAGGTCACGTCCGTCACCACCAACACCATGGAAAACATGGCGAATGTGGCTACCCGCGTCGTCATGGTCACGACCCGCGGCTTTCTGACCTCCGGCATCATCGCAGCGATGATGTTCCTCTTTGACTGGCGCATGGGGCTGATCACACTGACGGGACTGGTGCTGTTCTTTGCCGTCAACGCCGCCATGCAGCGGGCGGAGCAGACCCTTTCCCAGCGGAAGTTCAATGCCGATGAGCGCCTTGTGTCCAAGGTGCTGGAATATGTGCAGGGCATCGCCGAGGTCAAGAATTTCGACCTGACCCACGACTCTGCCACGCAGGTACACGGCGCTGTGGAGGAAGCCCGCAGGGCGTCCTTTGCTATGGAGATCCCGTCGGTGCTTTATATGCTGGCGCAGTTTGTTGTCAACAAGCTCACCGGCGTTGCCGTCTGCGCGGCCGCTATCGTCTTTTACTTCAGCGGCACCATGGAGCTGACAAACTGCCTTTTGATGCTGATCTGCTCGTTCATCCTCTTTGAGCAGCTGGACAGCGCCGGAAGCTTTTCGGCTTTGTTCCGCTCCATCGACATCGGCGTAGATAAGGCAAGCGCAATTCTGCGCGTAGAACCCATGGACATTGACGGGGAGGAGCTTTCGCCGGAACGGGAGGACATCACCCTGTCCCATGTGGATTTCTCCTATGACAGCAAGCCCATCCTGCACGATGTGTCCCTGACCATCCCGGAGAAAACCACCGTGGCCATCGTCGGTCCGTCCGGAAGTGGCAAGACCACGCTGTGCAATCTCATGGCGCGGTTCTGGGACGTGCAGGGCGGCAGCGTGCGCCTCGGCGGACGGGATGTGCGGGAGTACAGCTACGACAGCCTCATCCGCAATTTCTCCTTTGTGTTTCAGCGGGTCTATCTGTTCTCCGACACCATCGCCAACAATATCCGCTTTGGCAAGCCCGACGCCTCCATGGAGGAAGTAAAGGCTGCGGCGAAAAAAGCGCGCTGCTATGACTTTATCATGGCATTGCCGGACGGCTTTGACACCGTCATCGGCGAAGGCGGTGCTACGCTTTCGGGCGGCGAACGTCAGCGAATTTCCATTGCACGCGCCATCATGAAGGACGCACCCATCATCATTCTGGACGAAGCCACCGCCAATGTCGACCCCGAAAATGAAAAGGAGCTGATGGAGGCCGTTGCGGAATTGACCCATGATAAGACGGTCATCATGATCGCCCACCGGCTGAAAACCGTGCGCCATGCCGACCAAATTTTTGTGGTCGATCACGGCGAGATCGTTCAGCAGGGCACCCATGACGAGCTGGTTGCTGTTGACGGGCTCTACCGCCGCTTCGTGGTGGAGCGGCAGCAGGCCGCCGGGTGGAAGGTCTGAAGAAACACAATCTAAAAAATATGAAAAGAAGCTCGTATCAGCTATTGACCGATACGAGCTTCTCCGTTTATTCTCTGTTTCCGGTAATAAAGTAGTCGCAATACTCTCCGCCATTCGCCAGCGTCTGTTTTCTGTGCAGCACGCCGTGCTGAAGCGTGATCATCACTTCATCAAGTTCGCAGAACAACGGCATGAGTTCGGAAACACCGAGTTTCTCCGCGTAAATGCAAATCGGGCAGCGGGTAATGCGGTAGTAACAGGCACCCTCATACGGCTGCCCGACAAAATCCACCTTGAAGGAGGTCGGGTATTTCGCTTCCTTTTCGGGCGTGTACCATTTGGCGTATTTGACAACGCTCTTTTTGTTCTCCGCCTTGCCCTTGTCGGTATTCAAGTCGGTCTTTGCAAAATACCACTTGATATGATAGAGTGAGCGGCGCATCATTTCCTGCACGGCCGTTGGTGGAATTTTCTTTTCGCTTGCCACATAGGGCGCAACGAAGGCAAGGGCGAACAACTCGTTGTATGCCATAGGGTTAGGAGAGTGCTCCCTCATCTCCCTGCCGGAAGGTTACATTTTTCAGGTGCAGGCGGTCAGCCTTTTCCCGTGCCTGCCTCATCATATCGGGCGAATAATCGAGACAGGTAATGTCCGCCTCCGGCATAGTCTGATAAACCGGCATGGTCAGAATCCCTTTTCCCACCGGCACTTCCAGCAGCTTGCCGGAGAAATGCTCCGGAATACCGGACATTGCCTTTTCCAGATAGGCGTCGTTTTCCGCCTTGTTCATTGCCCACACCAAGCGGCACACCGCTTTCCCGCTCAGGGTGGAGCAGGTGATCATGCCGTCATAAAAACTGTTTCCGCCCGTCATTCGGTACGCACCGCGAATGGCTTCTTTTCGTTCCATGGCCTTCCCTCCGTGTTTCAATCATCACGCGCCCGTTTCCAGTCTCATCTCTTCAAAAAATCCACGATCTTTGCGAAGTCCTCCTTCGCTTCCTGAAAGATCGGCAGCATACAGTAGCAATGCACCATCTTCGGGCGGGCGGACACCGTATAGGGGACATTTGCCCGTTTGCAGGCTTCCTCAAAGTCCGGCAATGCGCCGCAGAGCACCTCGTCGGCAGAATAGAAGAAGTGAATATCGCCTACGCCGGTAAAATCTCCCCGTGAGCCGGAGAGCATATAGTCCGGCACATTCTCGCAGCCATGCCGCATGAACTTTTCCACCGTCACCATAAAGGCATAGTCGATGGAAACGTCCCGTTTATTGAGTGCCTGCATCCGCGCCCTTTCCGCATCGTTCCACGGCACCTCGCCGGGGGATACGGCGACAATGTACCTCGGTTGCGGCAGTGGCTCTGGCTGGGCGTTGTTATGCGCCGCAATGCCAAGCGCCAGCGCACCGCCGGAGGAAAAGCCGCAGGTACTGACATTTCCGCCGCCGTACAGCGTAATCATTTTTCGATAACATTCGTACACCATCGCGTAGGTTTCAGTAATGCAGTGTTCCATGCAGAGCGGGTAAAACGGAAACCACACATCACAGCCGGTCTCGCGGCAGAGCTTGCGCATCACAGGCAGGTCGCCCTTATCGGGGCCGATCACCATGCCGCCGCCAAAGAAATAGAGAATTGCGCGCTCGGACGGCTTCGGATGCTCTCGCACGATCAGGCAGGGAAAGCCGTTCACTGTGATCGTCTCATAATGTGCTTTGTGGTCGGTGGGCGTAAAAACGCCACGATGCTGGTTCTGCTTTTCAATTTCCTTTCGCAGTGCATCCTCCGGCAAGGCGAACGCCTTTTTCGCGCCGGAGAGCTTGTATACGCTGCGTAAGATAGATGCAAAGATACTCATAATTTAGCCCCCTCATTTCCGCGCCGTGATGCACAGCCAGCTTTTCTTTTTGCGTATCTGCACATCGTGAAAGCCCGCCTGCTCCAGATAAGGATATATGTCAAATCTGTTATTTCTTTGAGAGTATAATTAACATCTTGATTGATATTATCATAACAAATGCTACATTTAACATTACTTCTATCTAATTTTGTTCCTGCAGTTGTGCTTACAAGCATTGAATAGTTTATATTATTGTCAAATGGCGTTAGGGAGCAGTTAAAATTCCATTCCACTGTCAGTGTCGAAATACCTGCAGTATTTCTTTCTCCTATTGTGTAAATTGTTGTAGCATTGCTTATGTCAATATTATTATGTGCGCGTCTTCTTCTTGAACGCATAGCATACGATATTACACCAGTTATAGAGGCCTTTCCAATATAAAATGATCCAAGAGAAATTGTATTTTTGTACATCAAAAACAATATAAATAAGGTTATTGACGTAATCCCTAGTACATATGTCCCGCCGCCTCAAGCTCAAGGCCGACGAGGAATACGAGGTGTACGAGATAGACGAGACCGACGACGAGACCTGATGAAGCCCAAGAGAAAACGGCTGCTTTCAATAATACATTGAAAGGAGGCCGGGGCTGGGCCGGCAGTCTGCGCCTTGTGCGCGGTACGGCCCCGGGTTTTTGAATGGAGTTTTTCAATTCGGCTATCCAGGTGCTCCAGACGCTGGTCATCGCCCTCGGTGCTGGCCTCGGCATCTGGGGTGCCATCAACCTTCTGGAAGGCTACGGCAACGATAACCCCGGCGCAAATGCTCATGTACGATAGAGAAGCACAACAAACAAGACAGATACAGACAGCCGCCCCACTATTCCGTATAGCAAGGGCAGAAAGAAGAATGATGGGCTTTCATACAGAAATCATCTGAATACATAGGAAGCTTTATAACCATATGCTACCATTAGTGTAAAACTATGGCACATCTCATTTTTTAAGAGTTCTCTCAACAAATGCGATGTAGACAGTTCTCTTTGCCCAGTGTATTATAAATGCGAGTTCTGCAATACAAGTCTGCAAAGGGGTAAGCCAATGAATCATATTTTTATAGACAACCTGCGCCGCTTGCGTGCTGACAAAAAGCTGACGCAAGAGCAGGCAGCCCTATGGCTGGGTGTAAGCGCACAATCCGTATCTCGGTGGGAGTGCGGAGTTTCACATAGTTAAGGATACCACACCGACAACCCACGCTTACAAATGCCAAAAAGTCTTCTCCGGTTCTGCTTGAATCGGTGAGATTTTTTGCTGTTCACACATTCTTCGAATTTCCGTCACAGCAATAATCTTGAAAAAGTTCGTTTAACCGTATACCGTATATAATATAAATATAAAAATGGAGGTTTGCTTGCGTGGAGCGACTTGCAGAAACATCACGAAGGCAATAAGCCTCAGGAGGTGTAAATTACTATGTCACAGGTTACGAAACGGGCCCTGGAGCAATCTCTGAAAAACCAATTGCTAAAAAAACCGCTGAATAAAATTACGGTCAGCGATATTGCGGACGATTGTGGTATCAATCGCATGACATTTTACTATCACTTTAAGGACATCTATGATCTTGTTGAATGGGCTTGCTTGGAAGATGCACGAAAGGCACTTGAGGACAAGAAGACTTATAGCACATGGCAACAGGGCCTTTTACAGATTTTCGAGGCAGTTCGGAACAACAAGCCTTTTATAATCAATGTTTATCGCTGCGTTCATAAAGAGCAGGTTGAGAAATATCTGAATCCGCTGGTTGACAATTTGATTCTTGGTGTTATCGAGGAAGAATGCGTTGACATAACCATTCGTGATGAAGATAAGTATTTTATTGCCCGCGTCTATTCTTATATTTTTATTGGGCTGATGATGGATTGGATTAAAGAGAATATGCGGGAAGATCCGCAGAAGATTGTTGACCATCTGGCAAAGTTGATACAAGGCTCCATACCTGCAGCGCTTTTGCGATTTCAGCTTTGATTTATCATTCCATGATTTTTGATAAGATTATTTACAGGTTCGGCTCCGTGATAAGGCTTTTATCACGGAGCTTTTTCTGTTTATTGTTAGTTTCGATTGAAACTCGTATACTGAAACCAAGAAAAACAAAGGAGGCTTTTATTATGTATTACTCAGCAGGAACTTATGAAGCATTTGCCCATCCTGAAAAGCCGAAGGATGTGGATAACAAATCGGCTTACATCATTGGTACCGGCCTTGCCGGACTGACCGCCGCATTCTATCTTGTCCGTGACGGACAGATGAATGGCGAACACATCCATCTACTTGAAAAACTGGAGCTTGCCGGCGGTAGTTGCGATGGTCGCAAGGACATTACCAAAGGCTTCTTTATGAGGGGTGGCCGTGAGATGGACAACCATTTTGAGGTCATGTGGGACACATTCCGAGATGTTCCTTCCATTGAGACTCCTGGCATTTCGGTACTGGACGAATATTACTGGCTTAACAAGCACGATCCCAACTATTCCCTCTGTCGTGCTTCCATCAATTGCGGTGAAGACGCACACACCGACAAGCAGTTCAAGCTGGACAAGGATTCGGCATTGGCACTGTCCAAGCTGTTCATGACCCCGGAAAAGGATCTGGAGGACAAGAAGATATCTGATATTCTGCCGGAGTCCTTCTGGAGTACGAATTTCTGGCTCTACTGGCAGACAATGTTCGCTTTCCAGCGTTGGTCTAGTGCTTTGGAAATGAAGCGTTATCTGTGCCGCTATGTCCACCACATCGACGGCCTGCCCGATTTCAGTGCGCTGCGCTTCACTAAGTATAATCAGTATGAGAGCATGATTCTGCCGCTGGTGAAGTATCTGGAATCCCATGGTGTGCGCATCGAGTATGGCATGGATATAAAGAATGTCATTATTGATACAGTTGGTGACAAGAAGGTTGCCAAGCAGATTATTTATGTCAAGGACGGTCAGGAGCAAACCATTGACCTGATTGAGGATGATCTGGTGTTCATCACCAACGGCTGCTGCACGGATACTTCCTGCTACGGTGATCAAACCCATGCGCCCGACCTGTCCGGCATAAAGAACGGCTATGGCGAGTCTTGGGATATGTGGAAAGCCATCGCTGCACAGGCAAAGCACGGCGAGTTCGGCAACCCGGATAAATTCTGCTCCGATGTGGATGCCACCAACTGGATGAGCGCTACGGTGGCTACCTCCAATGAGGAAATCATCCAGCATATTATGAACATCTGCAAGCGTGATCCCCGCGCTGGTAAAGTAACCACTGGCGGTATCGTCACCGTCAAGGACAGCACCGAAAACTGGTACCTCTCCTGGACAATCAACCGTCAGCCGCAGTTCAAATCTCAGGACAAGAACATGGTGCTTGTGTGGCTGTATTCGCTGAACACCAATAAGGAAGGCAACTATGTGAAGAAGGCCATGCGGGACTGCACCGGTGAGGAGGTCTGCCGTGAGTGGCTGTACCACATCGGCGTACCGACTGAAAAGATCGACGCGCTGGCACACGATGCCTGCAACACGACTACCTGTTTCATGCCTTATATTAACGCCTTTTTCCAGCCGCGCAAGGAATCTGATCGCCCGAAAGTTGTACCCGACGGCGCCGTGAACTTTGCCTTCATCGGCCAGTTTGCCGAAACTCCGCGGGACACCATCTTCACCACCGAGTATTCCATGCGTACCGGTATGGAGTCGGTCTACACGCTGCTCGATATCGACCGTGGCGTGCCGGAGGTCTGGGGCAGCAAGTACGATGTGCGTGAGATTCTTCGTGCCTGCTACTACGCCATCGATAAAAAGCCCCTCAGCGAGGCACCTCTGTCCTTCAAGGAAAAGGAAATGCTTAAGATGATCCTAAAAAAAGTCAAGGGTACAGACATTGAAATTTTGCTGAAAGAAAGCGGCCTCGTCAAGTAAAAAACCACAAAATTCAACGGGCGACTGCCGATGAGAAAAGCGTCGGCAGTCGCCTTTGCGTAAAAAAGAAAAATGCACATTGGTGGGATTTTCCTAACTGCGAAACACCGGAAGCTATCCATTCTTCTGCCAAACTGTTTCAGAGGGGCGTTCCTTGTATTTTATTTCTGCCGAGAAGCAAATAACGCATGAAAACGGATAAACAACATAAACGTGGAAGGCTTTGTGAAAGCCAACAACGGAAGCTGTGAAAATGGTCATTTCCTAAAAGCAATAGATACCATTGGTCTGATGCAGAGTCTTGTTGACATTTTGAAAATAATAAATGATTTGTAAAAAGTCGTTACTCACAGTGATGGGTAGCGGCTTTTTTATTTCCGACACGCTAATTGTTCCCTTTACAAAAGAGCCGTCAAAAGTCGATTTTTATCCACTGCAAAGTGAAAGGAACTGCTTACTGTATGTGAGTGGAAGCCTTAGTTGCGTAGAGCAGGTTTCTACCACGGTGCCAAAATCCGCAATTCTGCGGTTTTGCCCCTCGCGGGAAACTTGTTGGGGAGTGCCTTCCCCAAACCCTGCTATACGCCCTTACGGGCGAAAAAGCTGAAAACAGTTTTTGTTATTTTCCAAAAAGTTGCCCAATGGGAGGTATAGAGGGATTTTTCTGCCGAAATGCAAAAAAAAGTTTTTGTAATTTCCCGAAAAGTTAAGCAATGGGAGGAGTGAGAGGAAATTTTCTCCGCCCAAAATCCGAAAAAAGTCAGCAATAAGAATAGTGAGAGGAGGTTTTCAGCCTATGCGAAAGAAATACAACACGCCCCACCGCAGCCGCGTTGTGAAAACCCGGCTGTCCGAAGATGAATACGCCGACTTCACAGCGCGGCTTGCGCCCTATGGTATCAGCCAGTCCGAATTTCTCCGGCAGGCGATACGGCGGGCGACCATACGCCCGGTTGTCCATGTGTCGTCGGTCAATGACGAGTTGCTTTCCGCTGTCGGGAAGCTGACAGCCGAGTACGGCAGGATCGGCGGCAACCTCAATCAGATTGCCCGGTATCTGAACGAATACGGCGTACCCTACAACACCCTTTCCGGCGAGGTACGCGCCGCCATATCCGACCTTGCCGTCCTCAAGTATGAAGTCCTCAAGAAAGTAGGTGACGCGGTTGGCAACACTCAAGCATATCAACTCTAAAAACGCCGACTACGGAGCCGCCGAGCAATATCTTCTCTTTGAGCATGACGAGTTTACCATGAAGCCCGTCCTTGATGAAACCGGCAGGCTTATCCCCCGCGAGGACTACCGGCTGTCCACGCTGAACTGCGACGGGGAGGATTTTGCCGTTGCGTGTATGCGGGCCAATCTCCGCTATCAGAAAAACCAGCGGCGGGAAGATGTGAAAAGCCACCACTACATCATCAGCTTTGACCCGCGGGACGGGCCGGACAACGGCCTGACCGTAGACCGGGCGCAGGCGTTGGGGGAACAATTCTGTAAAGAGCATTTTCCCGGCCACCAGGCCCTTGTCTGCACCCACCCGGACGGGCATAACCACAGCGGCAACATTCATGTGCATATCGTCATAAACAGCCTGCGGATTGAGGAAGTGCCGTTCCTGCCCTACATGGACAGGCCGGCCGATACGAAAGTCGGCTGCAAGCACCGATGTACCGACGCTGCCCTGCGCTACTTCAAATCCGAAGTCATGGAGATGTGCCACCGGGAGGGGCTTTATCAAATCGACCTCTTGAACGGCAGCAAGAACCGCGTCACCGACCGGGAGTATTGGGCGCAGAAAAAGGGACAGGCCGCGCTGGACAAGCAGAACGCCCCCATGATTGCAGGCGGTATCACGCCCCGGCAGACCAAGTTTGAAACGAACAAGGAGAAGCTGCGGCAGACCCTACGGAAAGCCCTTGCCACCGCCGCCAGCTTTGACGAGTTTTCCTCTCTGTTGCTGCAGGAGGGTGTGACCGTCAAGGAGAGCCGGGGGCGGCTTTCCTACCTCACGCCGGACAGGACAAAGCCAATTACCGCCCGGAAGCTGGGCGACGATTTTGACCGCGCCGCTGTCTTTGCCGTTTTAGAGCAAAACGCCGCCAGAGCAGCCGAAGCGCCAGCCAGATCCCCCGATCCCCCACGCACCATAAAAGACCGCTTGCAGGTTGCCAGAGCCGAGATAGCCGCCCCGAAACAGGACGGAGTGCAGCGGCTTGTGGACATTGAGCAGAAAATGGCCGAGGGCAAAGGCCGGGGCTATGAACGCTGGGCGAAGATACACAATCTGAAGCAGGCCGCCAAAACGCTGTCCGTCTACCAGCAATACGGCTTTACTTCCCCGGAGCAGTTAGAAGCCGCCGTTGACACCGCCTATCAGAAAATGCGCCAGACCAGCGGCGAACTGAAAGCACTGGAAACGAAGCTGCAAGGGAAAAAGAAGTTGCAGCGGCAGGTGTTGGCCTACGCCCAGACCAAGGCCGCCCGCGACGGGCTGCGGGCACAGAAATCCGAGAAAGCCCGCGCCGCATACCGGCAGGCCCATGAGAGCGATTTTATCATAGCCGACGCAGCAGCCCGGTATTTCAAGGCGCATGGCATTACCAAGCTGCCCGCCCGGAAAGCGTTGC
>ENA-OPDJ01000126-OPDJ01000126.1-human-gut-metagenome-genome-assembly--contig:-NODE-126-length-74280-cov-11.176989_pt1 | contig 74280 bp, 74 predicted proteins | sample MGYA00241621_ERZ501505 | MGnify/ENA primary metagenome ERZ501505 (study PRJEB25962, sample SAMEA2042624) | human gut metagenome | biome: human gut; feature: human-associated habitat; material: faeces... | reverse complement strand
GCACAAGTGCGACAACTGGACGGTTCCTTACCTGCCCATCGATCCCCAGGATGTGGGCCGCAGGTACGATTCCGACGTGATTCGTATCAACAGCCAGTCCGGCAAGGGCGGCGTAAACTACATCCTGAAGCAGAGCCACGGCATCAACCTGCCGCAGCAGATGAGAGAAGAGGTAGGTTACCTGGTGAAAGACGTATCCGACAAGGCTCACAAGGAGCTTACGCCGGAGTGGGTATACCAGATCTTCTCCGACAACTATATCAACACCAAACCGGTGTTCCATATCGACGAATGCCATTTCAAGCAGGCGGACGGGATCATTGCGGAGGCCACCATCAACCAGAATGGCGAGACCAACACCATCACCGCTATGGGAAATGGACGTCTGGACGCGGTGAGCAACGCCATCAAGCAGTACTTTAACATCAGCTACGAGCTGACCTTCTACGAGGAGCACTCCCAGTCCAAGGGATCTTCCTCCAAGGCGGTGGCCTATGTGGGTATTATCTGCCAGGGCAAGACCTTCTGGGGCGTGGGGATTGACGCGGATATCATCAAGGCTTCCATTGAGGCCCTGACGGTGGCGGTGAACAAGATTGAGGAGATCGGCAAGTCGGATGCCTGCAAGGATCCCCGGATGATCGAGATCATGAACTACATCCAGGCCAACTATATTGATGTGACGCTGGAGGATCTGGCGAAGAAGTTCTATCTCTCCAAGCCCTATCTCTCCAAGTACATTAAGGAGAAATCCGGCATGACCTTCGGGGAGTTTGTGAAGAAGATCCGGATGAAGAAGGCAAGAGCCCTTCTTAAGAGCAGCAATATGACGGTGGAGAATATCGCGCTGTCAGTGGGATACCAGAATGTGGAACATTTCAACAGACTTTTCAAAAAGGCGTACAATATGACGCCGATGCAGTTCCGGAATCAGAAATAATCCATCAGGGACGGGGGAGTTTTATTTTCCTCCGTCCCTGTTTGTGATATTGTCAATAAATTACCAGTCTTTCTTGCAGAATTCATGCAATGGGGATATAATATAATCGGTGGAAATTTTGTTACAAAAAAGAAACTAATATACATGAAAATGGAGGGTTAAGTATGGGCAACACGGCAACAGAACAGGCGGCCGGCAAGCGGATCAACGCATTGCTGGACGCAGGCAGCTTTGTTGAGATCGGCGGCGCTGTGACGGCGCGGAACACGGATTTCAACCTGCAGGAACAGAAAACTCCGGCTGACGGAGTGATCACAGGCTACGGAGTGATCGACGGCAACCTGGTCTATGTGTACAGCCAGGACGCTTCCGTCCTGGGCGGGGCGGTAGGCGAGATGCACGCGAAAAAGATCACCCGCATCTATGAGATGGCTATGAAGATGGGAGCGCCGGTCATTGGATTTATCGACTGCGCGGGCTTACGGCTCCAGGAAGGGACAGACGCCCTGGAGGCATTTGGAAGCCTGTACCGCACCCAGGCCATGGCTTCCGGCGTGATCCCCCAGATTACAGCTGTATTTGGCGCCTGCGGCGGGGGACTTTCCCTGATCCCGGCGCTGACGGACTTTACATTTATGGAGGAGCAGGGAAAGATCTTCGTTAATTCTCCCAACGCCATCCCCGGAAACCGGGTGGAGAAATGCGACACATCTTCCGCAGTGTTCCAGAGTGAGAACACCGGCCTTGTGGACGGTGTGGGGACAGAAGAAGAGATCCTTGCAGAGATCCGGACGCTGATCGGCATGCTTCCCTGCAATAATGAAGAGGATGTTTCCTATGAGGAGTGCACCGACGATCTGAACCGTCTGTGCGAGAATATGGAAGGGGCGGCCGCCGACGGGGCGGTAGCGCTTTCCCAGATCTCGGATGGCGGCGTGTTCTTCGAGACAAAGAGAGCATTTGCCAGAGATATGGTCACCGGGTTCATCCGCCTGAACGGCATGACGGTGGGCGCGGTAGCCAACCGGTGGAAGGTCTTCGATGAGGAGGCAAATGTGGCGGAGGAGTTTGACGGCTCCCTGTCCGCAAATGGAGCGCAGAAGGCGGCAGATTTCGTCCGTTTCTGCGATGCGTTCAACATCCCGGTGCTGACCCTGACCAATGTATCCGGATTCAAAGCTTCCGATTATGACGAGAAACACCTGGCAGCAGCGGCGGCCCGCCTGGCCGGCGCATTTGCAGAGGCCACGGTGCCCAAGGTAAATGTGATCACCGGCAAAGCATTCGGCAATGCCTACGTGGTGATGAACAGCAAATCCACAGGGGCGGATATGGTCTACGCCTGGCCGTCCTCCCAGATCGGCATGATGGAGCCTGCCCTGGCAGCGAAGATCATGTACGCCGATGGGGACGCGGCGACCCAGAAGGAGAAGGCGGCAGAGTATGCGGCCCTTCAGGACAGCCCCCTTTCTGCGGCGGCAAGAGGCTATGTGGATACCATTATCCAGCCGGCGGACACCAGGAAATATGTGATCGGCGCATTTGAGATGTTGTTTACCAAACGGGAGGAGCGTCCCGCGAAGAAGCACGGAACGGTTTAGAGAGGTGAGGCAGAAGTGAAAAAGAGAATCGGTTTATTGATCGCCGTCCTGGCGATGGTTTTGGGCCTTGCCGGATGTACCTCCAAGACGGAGCCGGTGGAGTACGATGAGGCTACCATAGAGCAGGCCACAGAGTTCCTGATCGAGTACTGCAACTCCGTGGACCAGGAGACCATCGACGCCTGGAACAGCCGGACGGATTTCGCGGTGGAGACGGAGCTCTATAACTCCGGACTTCCCTTTACGCCGGAGAGCTTCCTGGGAGCCCTGGACAGCTGGCAGTCAGGCATTGACGAGTGCGGAGCCTATATTGAGCATGGAGACTTCACTTACGAGGCAGAGGCGGACGGACTTACAGTGACGGTGCCGGCAAAGTTCGAGGAGCGGGAGGCCAATCTGGAATTTATCTATGATGAGAACCTGTATCTGGACAGTATGACGGTGAGCGGGATCTACTCCACCGGAGAGATCCTGGAGAAGGCGGGATTGAATACAGTCCTGGGAATGGGAACGGTATTTTGTGTCCTGATCTTTATCTCCATCATCATCTGGCTTCTGAAGTTCATCCCGGCGATCGAGCAGTTCTTCCGGGGACGCAAGGCCAAAGAAGCTCCGGTGCAGGCAGAGAAGGAAGAGGTTGTGCAGGCAGTTCCGGAAACTGTAGACCTTACAGACGATCTGGAACTGGTGGCAGTGATCTCCGCGGCCATCGCGGCGGCGGAAGGGACATCCACAGATGGATTTGTGGTGCGCAGCATCCGCAGGCGCCCGTCAAATAAATGGAAAGCATAGACAATCGAGGAGGATCAAAACTATGAAAAATTATACCATTACAGTCAATGGAAATGTATATGACGTAACTGTAGAAGAAAAAGGCGTGGGCGCAGCCCCGGCGCCCCGGGCGGCAGCTCCGGCACCGGCACCCAAGGCGGCTCCGGCTCCAGCTCCGGCACCGGCACCCAAGGCAGCGGCAGGCGCCATCGAAGTGAAGGCGGGCGCAGCCGGAAAGGTATTCAAGATCGAGGCCGGCGTGGGCACAAAGGTAGACAGAGGCGATGCAGTCGTGATCATCGAGGCCATGAAGATGGAGATCCCGGTAGTGGCTCCTGAGGCTGGCACGGTAGCCAGCATCGAGGTGGCTGTGGGCGACGCCATCGAGGCGGGCGCAGTACTGGCCACACTGAACTAACGGGAAACCTGTCGGAGGCGTAAGCCTTCGAAATGAACACGACTGGAGGTCTAAACATGGAATATATATTAACAACGCTGGGAAATCTCGTGCATCAGTCCGCGTTCTTCAGCCTCACCTGGGGGAACCTGATCATGATCGCGGTGGCATGTGTTTTCCTTTATCTGGCAATCCGGCATGGATTTGAGCCATTGCTTCTGGTGCCAATCGCCTTCGGTATGCTGCTGGTCAACATTTACCCGGATATCATGCTGCATATCGAGGATGCGGAGAATGGCACCGGCGGGCTTTTGTATTACTTCTATCTGCTGGACGAGTGGTCCATCCTGCCCTCCCTCATCTTCCTGGGAGTAGGCGCGATGACAGACTTTGGACCGCTGATCGCCAACCCTAAGAGTTTCCTCATGGGTGCGGCGGCCCAGCTTGGTATCTTCGTGGCTTATCTGGGAGCCATGGCGATGGGATTCTCGGACAAGGCGGCTGCAGCCATCTCCATCATCGGCGGCGCGGACGGCCCGACCTCTATCTTCCTGGCAGGGAAGCTGGAGCAGACGGCGATCCTTGGCCCCATCGCGGTGGCGGCATATTCGTATATGTCCCTGGTACCCATCATCCAGCCTCCCATCATGAAGCTTCTCACCACAGAGAAGGAGCGGAAGATCAAGATGGAGCAGCTGCGTCCGGTATCCAAACTGGAGCGGATCCTGTTCCCCATCATCGTTACCATCGTAGTGTGTGTGATCCTTCCCACCACAGCGCCTCTGGTAGGTATGCTGATGCTGGGCAACCTGTTCCGGGAGTCCGGCGTGGTGCGCCAGCTGGTGGATACAGCGTCCAACGCGCTGATGTACATTGTAGTCATCCTGCTGGGAACATCGGTAGGAGCCACCACCAGCGCGGAGGCTTTCCTGAACGTGGACACGGTGAAGATCGTGATCCTGGGCCTTGTGGCCTTTGCCTTTGGTACGGCAGGCGGCGTGCTTCTTGGCAAGCTGATGTGCGTTGCAACTCACGGCAAGGTGAACCCGCTGATCGGGTCCGCCGGCGTGTCTGCAGTTCCCATGGCGGCCCGTGTGTCCCAGAAGGTAGGCGCGGAGGCGGATCCAACCAACTTCCTGCTGATGCACGCCATGGGACCCAATGTGGCAGGCGTTATCGGTACGGCGGTGGCCGCGGGAACCTTTATGGCCATCTTCGGTGTAATGTAAGAGTGATGGATTAGAATAATGGAGGAATAGACAATGGCAGAGATAGAGAAAAAACCAATCAAGATCACTGAGACGGTGCTGCGGGACGCCCATCAGTCCCTGATCGCCACCCGGATGACAACGGAACAGATGCTTCCCATCGTAGAGAAGATGGACCAGGTGGGATACCATTCGGTAGAGTGCTGGGGCGGAGCTACCTTTGACGCATCCCTTCGTTTCCTGAAGGAAGATCCCTGGGACCGGCTGCGGAAATTCCGGGACGGCTTCAAGAACACCAAGCTGCAGATGCTCTTCCGGGGGCAGAATATCCTGGGATACCGGCCCTACGCTGACGATGTGGTAGAGTATTTCGTACAGAAATCCGCCGCCAACGGCATTGACATCATCCGTATTTTTGACTGCTTAAACGACCTTCGCAACCTGCAGACAGCAGTGAAGGCGGCAAATAAAGAGAAGGCGGAGGCGCAGGTCGCCCTTTCCTATACCCTGGGAGACGCTTACACCCTGGATTACTGGGTGGATATCGCGAAGCGGATCGAGGATATGGGGGCCAACTCCATCTGTATCAAGGACATGGCGGGACTTCTTCTTCCCTACGCGGCCACAGAGCTGGTAGGAGCGCTGAAAGACGCGGTGGATCTGCCTATCCAGCTCCACACCCACTATACGTCCGGCGTGGCTTCCATGACCTATCTGAAGGCAGTAGAGGCAGGAGTGGATGTGATCGACACCGCGATGTCGCCCTTTGCTCTGGGAACGTCCCAGCCGGCTACCGAGGTTATGGTGGAGACCTTCAAGGGAACGCCCTATGACACCGGCCTGGATCAGAAGCTGCTCTCAGAGATCGCTGATTACTTCCGGCCCATCCGGGACGAGGCGCTGGACAGCGGTCTTCTGAACCCCAAGAACCTGGGCGTCAACATCAAGACCCTGCTGTATCAGGTACCGGGCGGTATGCTCTCCAACCTGACGTCCCAGTTAAAGGACCAGAACGCGGAAGACCGGTACTACGAAGTGCTGGAGGAAGTGCCAAGAGTCCGCAAAGACCTGGGCGAGCCGCCTCTTGTCACCCCGTCTTCCCAGATCGTGGGAACCCAGGCAGTGCTCAACGTGCTGATGGGAGAGCGGTACAAAGTGGCGACCAAAGAGACCAAAGATATCTTAAGCGGCAAATACGGCGCTACCGTGAAGCCGTTTAATGAGGAAGTGAAGAAGAAGGTTCTGGATCCGGATACAGAGATCATTACCTGCCGTCCGGCGGATCTGATCCCGGATGAGCTTGATACCCTGCGCAAAGAGATGGAGCAGTGGAGCCAGCAGGACGAAGACGTGCTGACCTACGCCCTGTTCCCGCAGGTGGCGGTAGATTTCTTCAAATACCGGGAAGCACAGCAGACCAAGGTAGACCAGACGGTGGCAGACACCGAGAGCGGAAGCTATCCGGTTTAGGAGTTCTTCCTGAAGTCTTAGGGCAAATGTAAGTGAAAGACAAAGAGCGGCGATTGCTTCGAGGCTGACGCTTAACCTCCGCAATCATCCGCTCTTTTTCTTTTCGCAAACCCTGCCTGCGCAGATCTTAGAAGAAATCCGGAACTTGAATATTTTCCCGGTTCGCTTTATAATGATAGAATGTTAATCCTGTGCAAAGGCGTAGAATTGAGAAGGATATACTTATGGGGAATAAGAACGAACTGTTACAGAAAATTGAGGATGGATACCAGAAGTTCAGCAAGGGCCAGAAGAAGCTGGCGGATTTCATCCGGGAGGACTACGATAAAGCGGCGTTTCTGACGGCGGCCAAAATGGGGGAAGAGGTAGGCGTCAGCGAGTCTACGGTAGTCCGGTTTGCCATGGCTCTTGGGTACGACGGGTATCCCGGGTTCCAGCGGGCCCTGGGAGAGCTGGTGCGCACCAAGCTGAACTCCATCCAGCGGATGGAAGTGACCTACGGCCGGATCAGCCAGGGAGAGATCCTGGCGTCGGTGCTGCAGTCGGACATCGAGAAGATCAAGCTGACCATGGAGGCCATCGACCACGGTTCCTTTGAGATGGCGGTGGACACCATCCTGAAGGCCAGGAGGATCTATGTGATCGGGATCCGCAGCTGCGCTCCGCTGGCCAGTTTCCTGAGCTTTTATCTGAACCTGATCTGCCCCAATGTGACGGCGGTCACCACCAACAGCTCCAGCGAGATCTTCGAGCAGCTGATCCGTATCGGCGAGGAGGATGTGATCATCGGCATCAGTTTTCCCCGGTATTCCATGCGGACCTTAAAGGCCCTGGAATTTGCCAGCAACCGGAAGGCCAAGGTGATCACTCTGACCGACAGTGTACATTCGCCTATGACCCTTTACTCCTCCTGCAACCTGATCGCCCGCAGCGATATGGCTTCCATTGTGGACTCCCTGGTGGCTCCCTTAAGCGTGGTTAATGCTCTGGTGGTGGCGCTGTGTATGAAGAAGCAGAAGGAAGTGATCTCCACCCTGGAGACCCTGGAGCAGATCTGGGATGAGTACCAGGTCTACAGCAAGGACGAGCTGAACATGGTGGGGGACAAGGTGGAGCTTGCCGGACATGAGGACCAGGAGACGGACAAGACAACCAAGAACTCTTAGGAGAGGGAAAGAACCATGAAGAAAATACTGGTGATCGGCGGAGGTGCCGCAGGCATGTTCGCCGCCATCGCGGCTGGCCGGAAGGGATATTCGGTCAGCCTTTTTGAAAAGAATGAGAAATTAGGAAAGAAGCTGTTTATCACTGGAAAGGGGCGCTGCAACCTGACTAACGCCTGCGATATGGAGGTGCTTTTTGAATCCGTGGTCACCAATTCCCGGTTCCTCTACAGCAGCTTCTACGGGTTTACCAACCAGGACACCATCGCCTTTTTTGAAGAGCTGGGTCTTCCCACCAAGGTGGAGAGGGGAGAGCGGGTCTTCCCAAGATCGGATCACTCCTCCGATGTGATCCGGGTGCTGAAGCAGGAGCTGAAGCGGCTGGGAGTCCGGGTGTTCCTGAACCGGGAAGTTCGGGAGATTCGGGAAAAGGATGGAAGATTTCAGGAAATCGTGCTTGCAGACGGGAAAAAGGCGGAGGGCGACGCCTGTATCGTGGCCACCGGCGGCATCTCCTACCGGACCACCGGTTCCACCGGAGACGGCTACCGTTTCGCCAGAGAGCTGGGACACACGGTGAAAGAATGCCGGCCTTCTCTGGTTCCTATGGAGACCGGTGAAGGGTGGACCAGGGAACTTCAGGGCTTAAGCCTGAGAAATGTGTCGGCGGCGATCTATGACGGGAAGAAGAAACTCTATGAGGAGTTCGGGGAAATGCTTTTCACCCACTACGGGGTCAGCGGCCCTCTGATGCTCACCGCCAGCAGCTATGTGGGAGAGAAACTTATCAGTCATCCACTTAAGCTGGTGATCGACTTAAAGCCGGCTTTAAGCCAGGAGCAGCTGGATCACCGGATCCTGCGGGATTTTGAGGAGAATAAGAACAGGCAGTTTAAGAATTCTCTTGGGAAACTTTTCCCTGCCAAGCTGATCCCGGTGATGGTGGACTTAAGCGGTATAAATCCGGAGAAGAAGGTGCATGAGATCTCCCGGGAAGAAAGAAGGGCGTTTGTAGAACTGGTGAAAGCCCTGCCAATGACTCTGACGGGCCTGCGGGGGTTCAACGAGGCGATCATCACAAAGGGAGGAGTCCATACCAAGGAGATCGATCCCGGGACCATGGAGTCCAGGCTGGTGAAGGGGCTTTATTTTGCCGGAGAAGTGCTGGATCTTGACGCGGTCACAGGAGGGTTTAATCTGCAGATTGCCTGGAGCACCGGATACGCGGCGGGAAATGGGATTTAACAAGTTTTGGAGAGGATTCGTAAAAAATCTTTAGGAGTTACGATAAAAGGTTCTTGCGGAAAATGTTTGAGATTTCCAGTAATAAGAAAGGATTTGTTTTTAGAAATATATACTTCATAAAAGGGAAGATCTGTTGGATCGGGAAGAGTTTTGTGAGAGGGAACCGGGGTGATTATTTTGCCGGTTCCCTTTATATAATTAAGAAGTTTTTGGATCATGTCTTTTGGAAAAGAGAATTTGGGACGCTGCAGAACGGTGAAATATTCATCCAGGATTTTTTCGCTTAGAAGAGGAATGAATTTTTTGTCCAGCAGCGTTTCCAAAACTTGGACAGTAGCAGTGTCTGGTTTACTGGAGAGCAATGCGGAAACAAGGACGTTTGTGTCTAGGACGGCATATATCTGTTTCATTGATCCACCTCCTTATTTTTGCGTGCTTCTTGGATTTCTTCATTGATCTCGGAGAGTCTTAAATCCTGAACGCCGTTTTCCTTAGCGGTTTCCCGCAGTGCATAAAAAGCGTTTTTTGCTTCCTCCTGCAGGGAATCATCGGAAGCTTTGATCTCGAAGGGAATTTTTTTCTCACGGACGACAGCTCTGGCAAAAACGTTGAAAGCGGTAGTAGCAGTCATACCAAATTCATTGCATAATTCGTCAAACTGGCGTTTCAGATTCTCGTCCATTCGGATACTAAATGTTGCTTGTGGCATAAAAACACCTCCTTTATGTAATAATTATATTTAAATAGAACTAAAAATACAATAAAATTAAATAAAAATTGTAAAAGAATTTGCGTCTATAAATTGTCAATCATGTTAAATGGTCAACTATTATTGACAGATAATTTTATCATTAGTATAATCAAGAAAAAATAATTCGGATGATGAATCCAAGAGAGTTTATTGTTTTCCATTCACAATAACGCCGAAGGGGCAAGAGCAGATCGAATCTCTCAGGCAAAGGTATTGGGTTCGGACGAGACTCTGGAGATGGACAGGGAGATCGGGATTCCCGCATTTGAACTGCGGGAAGGAGCGGATCTCCTTTTTCTGTTTCCTGGGGATGAGAGAATTGGAGGGATGACAGGATGGAATTGAAGACACCACTTTATGAAGCCCATGTAAGGGCCGGCGGTAAGATGGTTCCTTTTGCCGGGTACCTTTTGCCGGTGCAGTACCAGACAGGAGTGATCAAGGAGCATATGGCGGTGCGCCAGGCGGCGGGTCTTTTTGACGTGTCCCACATGGGGGAGATCCTCTGCGAGGGGCCGGACGCCCTTGCCAATCTGCAGAGACTTCTGACCAACAGTTTCGTCAACCTGACGGACGGCCAGGCCCGGTACAGCCCCATGTGCAATGAGAGGGGAGGCACAGTGGACGATCTGATCGTCTACAAGCGCTCGGATAACCATTACCTGATCGTGGTAAATGCAGCCAACAAGGATAAGGATTACCAGTGGATGCTGGATCATCAGTCCGGAGATGTAATCTTCAGGGATGTGTCCGAGGGTTATGCCCAGTTGGCCCTTCAGGGGCCAAAAGCCATGAAGATCCTTGGAAAGCTTGCCAGAGAGGAGAGTATCCCCAAGAAGTACTACCATGCGGTGTTCGACGGGGAAGTGGCAGGGATCCCCTGTATCGTCTCCCGCACCGGCTATACCGGCGAGGATGGGGTAGAACTTTATCTGGACAGCGCCCAGGCTGAAGAGATGTGGGAGGCTCTTCTGGAGGCGGGAAAAGAAGAAGGCCTGATCCCCTGCGGGCTGGGAGCCAGGGACACCCTTCGGATGGAGGCGGCCATGCCTCTCTACGGCCATGAGATGGATGAGGAAGTGACGCCTCTGGAGGCAGGCCTGGGATTCGCAGTGAAGATGGCCAAGGAAGATTTTATTGGAAAGAAAGCCATGGAAGAAGCAGGCGAACCCGGACGTAAGCGGGTGGGGCTGCAAGTGACCGGACGAGGCATCATCCGGGAGAAGCAGCCGGTTTATCTTGAGGGAGAGAAGATCGGGACAACCACTTCCGGGACCCATTGTCCCTATCTTGGCTACCCGGTAGCCATGGCTCTTGTAGACGCGGCTTACGCCGCAGAGGGAATCCTGGTAAATGTGGAAGTGCGGGGGCGGATGGTGGAGGCTCAGATGGTTCCTCTGCCTTTTTATAAAAAGAAGTAGAGAAACAGGCTTTTAAAAACACAGGAAAGTCTGTACAATAGAAAGAAATGAAAGAAAACGAAAGGAGATATGGTCATGGAGTTCAGAGAAGAGTTGAAGTATTCCAAATCCCACGAGTGGGTAAAAGAAGAGGGAGAGGAAGTGGTGATCGGCCTTACCGATTACGCCCAGTCCGAGCTGGGGGATCTGGTGTTTGTCAATCTGCCGGAAGAAAGCGACGAGGTAACGGTGGGAGAGCCATTTGCAGACGTAGAGTCTGTCAAGGCAGTATCAGACGTGTATTCACCGGTATCCGGCGTGATCAGTGAGATCAACGAGGAGCTTCTGGACACCCCGGAAGCCATCAACGAGGCGCCTTATGACGCATGGTTCGTCAGGGTGAAGGAGATTACAGATACGGAGGAGCTGCTGGACGCGGCGGCCTATCAGGCATATGTAGAGAACCAGTAGACCGGGAGCCTAACAGAAAGGTGGTGATCTGCCCATGGGCAGTTATGTACCAGGAACCAGAGAAGAGCAGCAGGCCATGCTGGAAGCGATGGGTTTTACCTCCATGGAGGATCTGTTCCAGGATATCCCCGGGGAAGTCAGAGTCCAGGGTATGCTGGATCTTCCGGAGGGAAAGAGTGAGCTGGAAGTGCGGAGGGTCATGGAAGAGATGGCGGCAAAGGATCATGTCTTTGCCACCATGTTCCGGGGAGCCGGGGCTTACCGGCACTATATCCCTTCCATGGTGAAGAACGTGATCTCCAAGGAAGATCTGCAGACCGCCTACACTCCCTACCAGGCTGAGATCAGCCAGGGGATCCTGCAGTCTATCTTCGAGTATCAGACCATGATCTGTGAGCTGACAGGGATGGAGGCTTCCAACGCCTCTGTCTATGATGGAGCCAGCGCGGCGGCGGAAGCCATCGCCATGTGCCGGGAGCGGAAGAGGAAGAAAGCGTGGATCTCAGCCACGGTTCAGCCGGGGGTGCTGGAGACGGTGAAGACCTACTGCTTTGGAAATGAGATGGAGCTTGCCCTGATCCCGGAAAAAGACGGGGTGACGGATGTGGAGTTCCTTAAGGAGCACCTGGATGGAGAGACTGCCTGCGTCTACATCCAGCATCCCAATTATTACGGCAATCTGGAACCGGCGGAGGAGATGGGCGAGATCGTCCACGAGGCCGGGGCCAAATACATTATGGGTGTGAATCCCATTTCCCTGGGGGTGTTAAAGACGCCCCGGGAGTACGGCGCGGATGTGGCCGTAGGAGAAGGACAGCCCCTGGGACTGCCCCTTGCTTTTGGCGGGCCCTATCTGGGCTTTATGACCTGTGTGGCCGCCATGACGCGGAAATTGCCGGGCAGGATCGTAGGCCAGACGGTGGATGAGAATGGGAAGACCGGATATGTGCTGACCCTGCAGGCGAGAGAACAGCACATCCGCCGGGAGAAGGCTTCCAGCAACATCTGTTCCAACCAGGCGCTGTGCGCCCTGGCTGTGGGGACCTACCTTGCCACTATGGGGAGCGAAGGGATTCATGGCGCGGCGCTTCAGTGTACCTCCAAGGCTCATTATCTGGCCGGAGGACTTGCAGAAGCGGGATTGGCGCTGGAGCACCCGGAGCGGAAATTCTTCCATGAATTTGTCACGGTGTCGGATCTTCCGGCTGACCGTATCCTGGAAGCGCTGGAAGCAAGGGACATCCTGGGCGGTTATCCCCTGGATGGAAGACGGATCCTCTGGTGCTGTACAGAACTGAATACAAAAGAAGAGATGGACCGGGTAGTCCGGATCGTAAAGGAGGTGCAGGAAGGATGTTGATCTTTGAAAAGAGCAGACCGGGAAGACATTGTTCCATCCTTCCCCCCTGCGATGTGGAACTTATTTATCCGGGAGAAAAAGACCGACGGGAGCGGCCGCTCCACCTGCCGGAGCTCTCGGAGGGGGAGCTGAGCCGGCATTATACGGAACTTGCGAAGAAATGCCACGGGGTGAACGATGGGTTCTACCCCTTAGGTTCCTGTACCATGAAATATAATCCCAGGATCAATGAAGAGACGGCTGGTCTCCCGGGATTCCGGGACGTTCATCCGCTGCAGCCCCTTCACACGGTGCAGGGCTGTCTGGAAGTATTGAAGACGGCGGAAACCTATCTTTGCGAGATCACCGGCATGGACGCCATGACCTTCCAGCCGGCAGCAGGAGCCCACGGGGAATTTACCGGCCTTCTTCTTATCAAAGCCTACCATCTTGACCGGGGTGATGAGAAGCGGACGAAGATCCTGATCCCGGACTCCGCCCACGGGACCAACCCGGCCAGCGCAGTGATGGCAGGATTTACTGTGGTCAGTATTCCCTCCGGGCCAGATGGCTGCGTGGATCTTGAGAAGCTTAGAGAGGCGGCCACAGAGGAAGTGGCGGGGCTTATGCTGACCAATCCCAACACAGTGGGACTGTTTGACAAGAATATCCTGGAGATCACCCGGATCGTCCATGAGTGCGGAGGGTTATGCTACTATGACGGCGCCAACTTAAACGCAGTGATGGGTACGGTGCGTCCAGGGGATATGGGATTTGACGTGGTGCACTTAAACCTGCACAAAACATTTTCCACGCCCCACGGAGGCGGAGGTCCGGGAAGCGGCCCGGTGGGCTGCAAGGAAATGCTGGTTCCCTTCCTGCCGTCTATCCGGGTAAAGGAAGATGAGAAGGGCTATTCTATCTTGAAGGAAGAGAAAAGCATTGGAGAGATGAAGGATTTCTATGGGAATTTCCTGGTGGTGGTGCGGGCGCTTACTTACATTCTGTCCCTGGGAAGAGAAGGCGTCCGGGAGGCCAGCCAGAACGCGGTGCTCAACGCCAACTACCTGATGCACGGATTAAAGGATCTCTATCCCATGGCCTATGACAAGATCTGTATGCATGAATTTGTTATGAGTCTGAAGGAGCTGAAGAAAGAGACGGGGATCTCGGCCATGGATATTGCCAAGGGACTTCTGGACCGGGGTATCCATCCGCCCACCATGTACTTCCCGCTGATCGTGGAGGAAGCGCTGATGGCGGAGCCTACTGAGACAGAATCCAGGGAGACTCTGGATGACGCCATCCAGGTATTCCGGGAGCTCTATGAGCTGGCGAAGACCGAACCCGAGAAGCTCCATCAGGCTCCGGTGACCACACCGGTGACCCGGCTGGACGAGGTGAACGCGGCCAGACATCCGGTGCTGCGGTATGACTTTGAAGCCGCTTCCTGGGAAGAGGGACAGTTATGATCGGGAAGCTGTTCTTCCTGGAGAGTGATTCCTTTGATCCTTATGAGAATCTGGCGCTGGAGGAACTGCTTCTGGAATCCTGCGGGAGGGGTGTATGTATCCTCTATCTGTGGCAGAACCAGAAGACGGTGGTGATCGGACGGAATCAGAACGCCTGGGCCGAGTGCCGGACGGAAGAACTTAAGCGGGCGGGCGGGAAACTGGCCCGCCGCCTTTCCGGCGGGGGAGCGGTCTTCCATGACCTGGGGAATCTTAATTTTACCTTTGTGGTTGGAAAAGAGGATTATCATATTCCCCGGCAGCTGGAGGTGATCCTGCGGGCGCTGCGAGGGCTTGGGATCCCGGCGGAGAAGTCGGGGCGCAACGATCTTCTGGCGGAAGGGAAGAAATTTTCCGGAAATGCATTCTATGAGCAGGGAGATACCTGGTATCACCACGGCACCCTGATGGTGGATGTGGACAAAGACAGCCTGACCCGATATCTTACCGTGTCCAAAGAAAAGCTGGAGTCAAAAGGGGTGGCTTCGGTAAGATCCCGGGTGGCGAACTTAAGGGAGTTCAAGCCGGACCTTACGGTGGAGGAGTTAAAGAATGCTCTGGTATCTGCCCTGGAAGAGGTATATGGCCTGGAGGCCAAAAGGATCTCAAAGGAGGACCTGGATCTGAACGGGCTGGCAGAAAAACAGGAGAAATACGCTTCCTGGGACTGGCTCTACGGGAAGCGGATCCAGTTTCAATACCAGGCGTCGAAGCGGTTTCCCTGGGGAGGGATGGAACTTTGGTTTCAGGTCCGGGGCGGCCGGATTGAGGAGCTTAAGATCTATTCCGATTCCCTGAAACCAGGTTTGATGGAAATTATAGAAGACTCTCTGACCGGAGTGTGTTATAATAGAGACGATCTTTTGGCTGCCATGGGAGAGATCCCCGGGAACAGCCGGGAGGAAACCACTATGCTGCAGGATCTGGAAGATTGGTTTGGCAGCATGGAGCTGTAGAGAAGAGAAAGGGAAAAGATGGGACAACACTATGATGTGATGGTGATCGGCGCCGGACCGGGAGGCTATGTGGCGGCCATCCGGGCGGCAAAGCTGGGACTTCATGTGGCGGTGGTGGAAGAAGACCGGGCAGGGGGAACCTGTCTGAATCGGGGGTGCATCCCGGCCAAGGCCATGATCCACGCGGCCGAAACCTATCGGTCCGCCCGGGAGGCAGACCAATTTGGTGTGGAGAGCGGAAGGGTTTCTTTTGATTACGGGAAGATCCTGGCCTACAAAGAAGAAACCACCGATGCCTTGGTGCAGGGTGTGGAGCAGCTTCTTGCAGGGAACGGCGTGGACCGCCTTGCCGGAAAGGGGACGCTGCTTGCCGGGAAGAAGGTGCGGGTCACCACGGAGGAGAAGGAAGAGGTGTATGTCGCGGACCATATCATCCTGGCGGCGGGATCCAAACCGCTGCTTCTGCCCATCCCGGGAATGGATCTTCCGGGAGTGCTCACCAGCGACGGATTATTTCGTCTCCAGGAATGCCCTGAGAGCCTGGCTATCATCGGCGGCGGGGTGATCAGCGTGGAATTTGCCACCGCATTCGCGGGCTTTGGGACAAAAGTGACCATCCTGGAGGCTTTGCCCAGATTGGTGCCAAACCTGGACAAAGAAATCTCACAGAACCTGAAGATGATCTTAAAAAAGCGGGGCGTTGACATCCACACCTCTGCGTCGGTGCAGGAGGTGGCAGAGGAAGACGGCCGCTATGTCCTAAGGTTCACAGAGAAGGAACAGAAGCGGGAGGTATCCGCCCGGTACGTGCTCTGCGCGGTAGGAAGAGTGCCCAATACAGAGGGACTCTTCGCAGAAGACGCCCTGCCGGACATGGAGCGGGGACGGGTGCTGGTGGACGAGAAATTTGAGACCAGCATCCCCGGAGTCTATGCCATCGGCGATCTGATCTTCGGCATGCAGCTGGCCCACACTGCCAGTGCCCAGGGAACTGTGGTGGCGGAACACCTGGCGGGAAAAAGCGCATTTGTGGACCTTTCCGTGGTTCCCTCCTGTGTCTACACCGATCCGGAGATCGCATCGGTGGGACTGACAGAAGAGGACGCCAAAGAGCAGGGGATCCCTGTGCGGGTGGGCAAGTTTATTATGAGCGCCAACGGGAAGAGCCTGATCTCCAAAGAAGAGCGGGGATTCGTGAAGATCCTGGCAGCAGAGGAGTCGGGCGTGATCCTGGGAGCTCAGATGATGTGCGCCCGGGCCACCGATATGATCGGCGAGCTGGCGACGGCGGTTGCCAACGGGCTGACCGCAAAGCAGCTGCTTCGTGGGATGCGGGCCCATCCCACCTACAACGAAGGCATAGGCGAGGCCCTGGAGGAACTGGAAGGCGGAGCTATCCATGTGATGCCCCGCAGGAAACGATGATGACAGGAGATTGAGTGAGGAGGAGAAAGCAATGGGATTTAAAAGTGACATTGAGATCGCGCAGGAAGCCAAGATGAAGGAGATCCGGGAGATCGCGGACAGCCTGGGGATCCCGGAGGATTATGTGGAGAACTACGGCAGATACAAAGCCAAGATCGACTACCGGTATTATAAGGATGAGCTGGAGTCCCGTCCGGATGCCAAACTGATCCTGGTGACCGCCATCAACCCGACTCCGGCAGGAGAAGGCAAGACCACCACTACCATCGGCGTGGCAGACGCCATGAACCGGCTGGGAAAGAAGACCATGGTGGCCTTAAGAGAGCCCTCCCTTGGACCGGTATTCGGCGTGAAGGGCGGCGCTGCCGGCGGCGGCTACGCACAGGTAGTCCCCATGGAGGACATCAACCTGCATTTCACTGGCGACCTGCATGCCATCGGCGCGGCCAACAACCTGATCGCAGCCATGCTGGACAATCACATCCATCAGGGGAACGCCCTGGATATCGACACCAACCGGGTAACCTGGCGGCGGTGCGTGGATATGAATGACCGGCAGCTCCGCAGTATCGTAGACGGTCTGGGAGCCAAGGCGGACGGTGTGACCCGTCAGGACGGTTTCGATATCACCGTGGCCTCCGAGATCATGGCAGTGTTCTGCCTGGCAAGCGATGTTCTGGATCTGAAGGAGCGGGTAGCCAGGATCATCGTGGGATACTCCCGTTCCGGCAAGCCGGTGACTGCCGGCGACCTGCATGCAGAAGGCGCGGTGGCAGCACTTTTGAAAGACGCTTTGAAGCCCAATCTGGTCCAGACCCTGGAAGGCACTCCCGCCTTTGTTCACGGCGGACCCTTTGCCAATATCGCCCACGGCTGCAACAGTGTGATCGCCACCAAGATGGGACTGAAGCTGGCGGATTATATGGTGACAGAGGCAGGATTCGGCGCGGATCTTGGCGCAGAGAAATTCCTGGACATCAAATGCCGGATGGCAGGCCTGAAACCAAACGCAGTTGTGATCGTGGCCACCATTAAGGCCCTGAAATACAACGGCGGCGTTCCCAAGACAGACCTGCAGGAGGAGAATCTGGAGGCGCTGGAGAAGGGAATCCCCAATCTTCTGAAGCATGTGGAAAATATTACCCAGGTATATCATCTCCCCGCAGTGGTGGCTATCAACCAGTTCCCCACAGATACAGAGGCGGAGATCGAATTTGTGCGGGAGAAATGTAAAGAGCTGGGCGTCAACGTGGCCTTGTCCCAGGTATGGGCCAAAGGCGGAGAAGGCGGAGAAGAGCTGGCCAAAGAGCTGTTCCGCCTCTGCGAGGAGGACAGCCATATGGAATACGCCTATGACCTGGATCTGTCCATCAAGGAGAAGATCGAGGCCATCGCCACCAAGATCTACGGGGCGGACGGAGTGGATTACACACCTAAGGCCAATAAGGAGATCAAGACTCTGGAAGAGATCGGGCTGGGCGGACTGCCCATCTGTATGGCCAAGAACCAATACTCCCTGACGGACGACGCCAAGAAGCTGGGCCGTCCTACAGGATTTCGGATCACCATCCGGGATATCACTGCTTCCTCAGGAGCCGGATTCCTGGTTGCCCTTACCGGAGATATTATGAAAATGCCGGGACTTCCCAAAGTGCCGGCGGCTGAGAAGATCGATGTGGATGCCAACGGCGTGATCTCCGGACTATTCTAGGAGGACCGGGATCATGATGCTGGAGAAAAAGACCACGGAATTTCTCGATGTGCTGTCTTCCAAAGAGCCAGTGCCGGGCGGGGGAGGCGCCTCCGCCACGGTGGGCGCTTTCGCCGGCGCCCTGGGCATGATGGTGGCAAATCTCACCATCGGGAAGAAGAAATACGCCGGGGTGGAAGAGGAGATCAAAGAAAGCCTGGAGCATTTGAGAGGGCTTCAGAAGGAACTGATCCGTCTGACAGACGCAGATGCCGAAGCGTTTGAACCCCTTGCCAAAGCCTATGGCCTTCCAAAGGAGACGCCAGAGCAAAAAGCGCACAAGGAGACGGTCATGGAGACAGCTCTTTATGAGGCCAGTCTGGTTCCCCTGGAGATCATGGAGACCATCGCTGAAGTGATGGAGGAGCTGGAGCTTCTGGGGGAGAAAGGAAGCCGGCTGGCGTTGAGTGATGTAGGTGTGGGTATCCTGTTTGCCCAGGCCGCTCTGGAGGGAGCTTCCCTCAATGTATTTATCAATACCGGGATGATGAAGGACCAGGAGAGGGCTAAGGCGCTGGAGCGGCAGGCAGACCGGCTGATCGAAGAAGGCGGCCGGAAGAAGGAGCAGATTTACCAGAAAGTGCTGAAACAGCTCCGGCAGCAGTGACCGTAAAAAGGAGAGAAAATAATGAGTACAGTCATGATGGGAACAGACGTGGCGAAGGCCATGAAGGAAGACCTGATCCGTCAGACCGAAGAACTGAAAAGCCGGGGCGTGGAACCCACGCTTTGTATCCTGCGGGTAGGAGCGCGGCCAGACGACTTAAGCTATGAGCGGGGAGCGAAGAAGCGGATGGAACTGGTGGGCATCCGGTGCCAGGTGGTGGAACTTCCGGAAGACATTTCCCAGGCAAAGCTGGAGGAAACCTTCCGGGAGATCAACCAGGATCCGGCCATCCACGGGGTCCTTGTCTTCCGGCCCCTTCCGGGTCATCTTACGGAAGAACCACTCAAGGCCCTCATAGATCCCCGGAAGGATGTGGACTGCATGAGTCCGGTAAACATGGCGAAGATCTTCGCGGGGGATGAAACTGGATTTGCTCCCTGTACGGCGGAGGCTGTGATGACCATGCTGGATGCCTATGGCATCGATCCCACAGGGAAGCAGGCGGTGGTGGTAGGACGGAGCATGGTGATCGGGAAGCCGGCGGCCATGCTGCTTCTGAAGCGAAACGCCACTGTCACCATCTGCCATACCCGCACGGAGGATCTTGCAGGCACCTGCCGGGAGGCGCAGATCCTGGTGGCAGCAGCAGGAAAGCCCAAGATGATCACCGGAGATATGGTGGGCGAAGGCGCTGTTGTAGTGGATGTGGGGATCAATGTGGACGAAGCCGGGAATCTCTGCGGAGACGTGGATTTTGAAGCGGCAAAAGAAAAAGCAGACTCCATCACCCCGGTGCCAAAGGGCGTGGGGAGCGTGACCACCTCGGTGCTGGCCTCCCATGTGCTCCGCAGCGCCGGATATCTGCAAAGAAAGTAGGAGAATTAGGATGAAACGAATGATGATGATCTGCCTTCAGGGCATTGGCGCAGGACTGGCAATCTCCATCGGCGGAACTGTCTATCTGTCTGTGGAGCAGCCGGTAGTGGGAAGCGTGCTCTTCGCGGTGGGACTCTATGCCATCGTGCTGAACGGACTCTATCTGTATACCGGCAAAGTGGGATATCTGGTGGAGCAGGAGAAGCCGGCGCCCTATCTCATGCTTCTTCTAGCCACCTGGATCGGGAATTTTCTGGGGACGGCCGCAGGAGCGGTCCTTATCCTGCAGACCCGGGTGGGGAGCGGCTTAAAGGAGCGGGTCCTTGGGATCTGCGAGACCAAGCTGGGGGACGATCCTTTCAGTATTCTGATCCTGGCGGTTTTCTGTGGGATCCTGATGTACGTGGCGGTGGACGGATTTAAGAGCAAGGAAAATCCGCTGATCCTGATCTTCTGTGTCAGCGTATTTATCCTGTGCGGGTTCGAACACTGTATCGCCAATATGTTTTATTTCTCCCTGGCAGGGGTATGGTCGGCGAAGACCTTTGGATATCTTCTTGTCATGACCCTGGGGAACAGCCTGGGAGGCATGCTGATCCCTGCGCTTAAGCGGGTGCAGCCATAAATTGTATCTTGTATCCAGGAAGAATTTGGGCTATACTGGTACAAGAAGTCAGAAAGCAAGCGAAAGACCCTGACATCAGGGTCTTTTCGTCTGTATAAAAGGGAGGATACGCATGGGATATCAAGTGGCAATCGACGGACCGGCTGGGGCCGGGAAAAGTACTATCGCCAAACTGGTGGCAAAGGAGAAGGGATTTATCTACGTAGATACAGGCGCTATGTACCGGGCGCTGGCAGTATATTTCCTGGATCAGGGGATCCAGGCGGAGGATACAGATAAGATCATCCAGGCTGTGGGTCAGGCAGAGGTGAAGATCCGGTATGAGGAAGGGATCCAGCAGGTTTATCTCAACGGGGTCAATGTGACCGGAAGACTTAGGGAGGAAGCGGTAGGAAACATGGCTTCCAAAAGCTCCGCCATCCCGGAAGTGCGGGCTAAGCTCCTGGATCTTCAGAGAGGGTTGGCACAGGAGGAAGATGTGGTAATGGACGGCAGGGACATTGGGACCTGTGTGCTTCCGGAAGCGGATGTGAAGGTGTTCCTCACTGCCAGTGTTGAGACCCGGGCCAGAAGACGCTATGATGAGCTTCAGGAGAAGGGAGTTCCCTGCGACCTGGAAGAGATCAAAGCGGATATCCGGGAGCGGGATGAGCGGGATATGACCCGCGAGACAGCGCCCCTTCGCCAGGCGGATGACGCGGTGCTCATTGACAGTTCGGATATGACCATCCCGGAAGTGACCGCGGCTATCGCGGCTCTCTGTAAATAAAAGGAGATACGAGGTATGAAGATAGAACTGGCGAAAACGGCGGGGTTCTGTTTTGGCGTCCGCCGGGCAGTGGATACCGTTTATCAGCAGGCGGAAGGAGAAGGCGAAAAGCCAATTTACACTTATGGGCCTATCATCCACAATGCGGAGGTGGTGAAGGATCTGGAACAAAAGGGCGTCAGAGTTCTGGAGACAGAAGAGGAACTGGCGGCTGTCACGGAAGGGACTGTGATCATCCGTTCTCACGGAGTCCCAAAGAAGATCTGTGATCTGATGGAAGAAAAAGGGATCCGCTGTGTGGACGCCACCTGTCCTTTTGTCAAGAAGATCCACCGGATCGTGGCTGAAGAAAGTGAGAAAGGCGCCCACATCGTCATCATCGGCAACCCGGAACACCCGGAGGTGGTGGGCATCAGCGGCTGGGCCAAAGGAGAGGTGACCATCATCCAGACCAGAGAGGAGGCGGCAGCCTTTCAGATCCCGGATCCGGGACAGAAGGTCTGCGTGGTTTCCCAGACGACATTTAATTACAATAAATTCAAAGAATTAGTTGAAATTATTGAGGAAAAGCGGTATGATATAAATGTTTTAAATACGATTTGCAGTGCCACAAAAGAGCGTCAGGAAGAGGCTTATGACATTGCGAAGCGGGTGGATGCGATGATCGTGATCGGCGACATGCGAAGTTCAAACACTCGGAAGTTATTTGAAATCTGCAGAAATGCATGCGCGGATACGTACTATATACAGACACTTGACGATTTGGATATGAATCAATTAAGGTCCGTGGAAACAGTAGGTATTACAGCAGGGGCATCCACGCCCAACAAAATAATTGAGGAGGTTCAAAATAATGTCAGAAAAAACTTTTGAACAAATGTTGGAAGAATCATTTAAGACTATCAGAAATGGAGAGGTCGTTGATGGTACCGTCATCGATGTAAAACCAGATGAGATCATTTTAAATATCGGATACAAGGCAGACGGGATCATCATGAGAAATGAGTACACCAACGAACCCAACGTGGATCTGACAACTATGGTGTCTGTTGGCGATACAATGACGGTAAAGGTTCTGAAGGTGAACGACGGAGAAGGACAGGTTCTCCTTACCTATAAGAGACTGGCGGCTGAGAAGGGCAATGAGCGTCTGAAAGAGGCTTATGAGAATCACGAAGTGCTGAAGGCTCCGGTAACCCAGATCCTGGGCGGCGGCTTAAGCGTAGTGATCGAGGAGGCGAGAGTCTTCATCCCGGCAAGTCTGGTTTCTGACACCTATGAGAAGGATCTGAGCAAATATCAGGATCAGGAGATCGAATTCGTGATCAGCGAGTTCAATCCCAGAAGAAACCGCATCATCGGCGACCGCAGACAGCTTCTGGTAGCTGAGCGGGCTGAGCGGCAGAAAGAACTGTTTGAGAAACTGAAAGTAGGAGACACCGTAGAGGGAACGGTTAAGAACGTGACCGACTTTGGCGCGTTTATCGACCTTGGCGGAATCGACGGCCTGCTCCACATCTCTGAGATGTCCTGGGGACGGGTTGAGAATCCCAAGAAGGTCTTCCAGGTAGGTGAGACCGTGAAGGTACTGATCAAGGATATCCACGACACCAAGATCGCCCTGAGCCTGAAGTTCCCGGAGACCAATCCCTGGGCTAACGCTGCTGAGGATTACGCGGTAGGCAAGGTGATCGAGGGCAAGGTTGCGAGAATGACAGATTTTGGCGCATTCGTAGAACTGACCCCGGGTGTGGACGCACTGCTCCATGTTTCCCAGATTTCCAGGGCTCACGTGGACAAGCCTTCCGATGTGCTGTCGGTAGGTCAGGTGATCACAGCCAAGATCGTAGATCTGAATGTGGAAGAGAAGAAGATCAGCCTGAGCATGAAGGCGTTGGAGTCTGCTGAGGCAGAAAGTGTGGACAACGGTGATTCTGAGGAAGCATAATCCTGGAAAATATCACATAGAATTCAGTAAGGATAGAGGCTGAGCAGTCTCTATCCTTTGTCTGTTAAAAATGCGTCAAGGTGTATCTGGAAATGTACAAGGAATTCACCTTTTTCACTAGATAAAAGGGGTGATTTCTTGTATAGTTATAAAAGAGAGTAAAAAGGAAGGAAGGAAAAGGAATGGCATTGTTAACATTTAAGGGTGGTATCCACCCGGATGACGGCAAGGAGCTGGCAAAGGGCTCAGAAATCGTCGATCTGAAGCCAACTGGAAACCTGGTCTATCCGGTTTCACAGCACATCGGCGCCCCGGCTGCACCAGTCGTTAAAGTTGGGGATGTGGTTCTGAAAGGACAGAAGATCGCGGAAGCAGGCGGCTTTGTTTCCGCACCTATCTACGCTTCCGTATCCGGAACTGTAAAAGCGATCGAACCTCACCTGAACCCCACCGGCGGCACGGTCAACAGCATCGTGATCGAGAATGACGGGGAGTATAAAGAGGTTGAATACCCGGAGACAAAACCGCTGGAAGAGATGAGCAAGGAAGAGATCCTGAACGCCATCGGTGAAGCGGGTGTTGTTGGTATGGGTGGAGCCGGTTTCCCCACCAAGGTGAAGCTGTCCCCCAAGGAGCCGGACAAGATCGACTATGTGATCGCCAACTGCGCGGAATGTGAACCTTACATCACCGCAGACTACCGGTGTATCCTGGAGACGCCGGAGAAACTGGTGGGCGGCATGAAAGTCGTGCTCAGGCTGTTTGACAACGCCAAAGGAATCTTTGGTGTAGAAGATAATAAGCCGGATTGTATCGCGAAGCTTAAAGAGCTTACCAAGGACGAGCCCCGAATGGAGGTTGTGTCTCTGAAGACCAAGTACCCTCAGGGAGGCGAGCGTCAGCTGATCTACGCAACCACAGGGCGGGCCATTAACTCCGCTATGCTGCCGGCAGACGCAGGATGTGTGGTAGACAATGTGGCTACCATGATCAGTATTTACCAGGCGGTAGTGGAAGGAAAGCCTTCCATGGAGCGTGTGGTTACAGTAAGCGGCGACGCGGTGGAGAAGCCGGGGAACTTCCGGGTGCCCTTTGGTATGAATCAGGCAGAGCTTGTAGAGGCAGCCGGCGGATTTAAATCCGAACCGGAGAAGCTGATCTCCGGCGGTCCCATGATGGGATTTGCCATGTTTACCCTGGATGTTCCGGTGACCAAGACTTCATCCGCGATCCTGGGATTCACCAGGGATCAGGCTTCCAAGTTTGAGTCCACTGCCTGCATCAACTGCGGACGGTGTGTGGATGCCTGTCCAAGCCGTTTGATCCCGTCCAGACTGGCGGATTACGCGGAGCATCATGATGAGGAAGCGTTTACCGCCCACGAGGGTCTGGAATGTATGGAATGCGGCTGCTGCAGCTTTGTATGTCCTGCAAAACGCCAGCTGAAACAGGCGATCGGTTCCATGAGAAAGATTGCGCTTGCGAACCGCAAGAAGAAATAATCAAAAGAATGTTGAGGAAGAGGTGAACAAACGTGAGTGAGAACAAATTAAAAGTGTCGTCTTCACCACATATTCGTGACAAAGTTACCTCCGGCAATATTATGCTCATGGTAGTCATCGCGCTGCTGCCGGCATCTGCCTTCGGAGTGTACAACTTTGGCTTATCCGCGCTGATCATGCTGATCAGCACTACAGTTTCTTCTGTACTGACAGAGTACATTTATGAGAAACTGATGCACAAGAAAATAACCATCAATGACTTCAGTGCAGTCGTTACCGGTCTTCTGCTGGGACTGAACATGCCCCCCACAGCGCCATGGTGGATGGGTGTGATCGGCGGTATCTTCGCCATCCTGGTAGTGAAACAGCTGTTTGGAGGTCTGGGACAGAACTTCATGAACCCTGCCCTGGGAGCAAGATGTTTCCTGATGATCTCTTTTGCCGGCCAGATGACAACCTTTGTCTATGACGGCGTGTCGGGTCCAACGCCCCTTGCCTACGTGAAGGATGGAGCGATGGATCAGGTAAACACCATGAATATGCTGATCGGAACCATCCCCGGAACCATCGGAGAGACTTCTGTGATCGCCATTATTATCGGAGCAATTTTCCTGATCCTGATGGGCGTCATTGATCTTCGGATCCCGGGAACTTATATTGTGACCTTCGCGATCTTTGTGGGGATCTTTGGCCATGTGGCTCATCCGGAGATTGGATTCTTCGATCCTCAGTACATCACCGCCCACCTGTGCGGCGGCGGCCTTATGCTGGGCGCCTGGTTTATGGCCACGGACTATGTAACGTCCCCCATTACCAAGAAGGGACAGATCGTATATGGCATTGTCCTGGGTCTTCTGACCGGTCTGTTCCGGATCTTCGGCGGCAGCGCGGAGGGCGTTTCCTACGCGATCATTATCAGTAACCTTCTGGTTCCGCTGATTGAGAAGGTTACTCTTCCAAAACCATTTGGTAAAGGAGGAGAGAAGTAATGAACAAGATTATCAGAAATACGATCATCCTGACGGTGATCACAGTTATCTCAGGTTTCCTTCTGGGACTGGTGTATGAGGTCACAGCAGAGCCTATTGCCAGGACACAGGAAGCGGCCAAGAAAGAAGCCTGGCAGGCAGTATTCCCGGATGCTTCTGAAGATGCTTTCCAGCAGATTGATGTGGACGCAGATGTTGCGGCACAGGTTGTCAAAGACCTGGGCGTGGACGCTACGGTGGATGAAGTCTGCGCGGTTGACGGCGGCGAGACAGGTTATGTAGTTACGGTAACAGACGGTGAAGGGTACGGCGGTGATATCCAGATCACAGTCGGGATCACCGCAGACGGCACAGTGAGCGGAGTTTCCTTCCTCTCTATCAGCGAGACGGCCGGACTTGGAATGAAAGCCCAGGAGCCTTCCTTCTATGAGCAGTATGTAGGAGTACAGGCTGAGCGGTTCTATGTATCCAAAGACGGCGGCGAGGGAGAACCCGTCGATGCCATCAGCGGCGCCACCATCACAACAAGAGCAGTGACCGGCGCGGTGAACACAGCGCTTGGTTATTTCCAGAATGCGTTTTAGGAGGTAGTTGAGATGAATAGTTGTGGCGAAAGATTAAAAAATGGTCTGATAACGGAAAATCCTATTTTTGTTCTGATGCTGGGTATGTGTCCTACGCTGGCGGTCACCACATCGGCGGTCAATGGTATCGGTATGGGCCTGTCCACTACGGCGGTGCTTGTTATGTCCAACCTTCTGATCTCCATGCTGCGCAAGATCATTCCGGATTCTGTGCGTATGCCGGCGTTTATCGTAGTTGTGGCATCTTTTGTAACCATTGTTGACTTCCTGATGGAAGGATTTACCCCGTCCCTCTACAGCGCGCTGGGAATCTACATTCCCCTGATCGTTGTAAACTGTATCATCCTGGGACGTGCGGAGAGCTATGCTTCCAAGAATCCGGTGCTGCCGTCCATCTTTGACGGACTTGGCATGGGCCTTGGATTTACGGTTGCTCTGATCGCTATCGGTCTGGTCCGAGAGATCATCGGAGCCGGACAGGCATTTGGCTATCAGCTTCTGCCCATCGCCGATGAGGCTGCGGGAACAGCCGGATATGTGCCGGTGGCCATCTTTGTTCAGGCGCCGGGAGCCTTCCTGGTACTGGCAGTGCTGGCGGCGATCCAGAACAAGGTAAAGATCAACCTGGAGAAGAAGGGCAAGGATGCGTCCAAGATCCAGTCCGGTTGCGGCGCGGACTGCGCGACCTGCGGCGGCTGCCCGTCTGGGGCCGGGAATGGAAAGGAATAGGAGGAGTAGAAAATGGCAGAATTGATTTTGATCGCAGTTGGATCTGCGCTTGTAAGCAACGTCGTACTCAGCCAGTTCCTCGGTATCTGTTCCTTCCTGGGTGTTTCCAAGAAGACAGAGACGGCAGTGGGAATGGGCGGAGCCGTAATCTTCGTTATTACGCTTGCCTCCCTGGTGGCTGGCCTTCTGTACGAGTTTATCCTGCGTCCGTTAGGATTTGATTATCTGAATACGATCGTGTTCATCCTGGTCATCGCGGCCCTGGTGCAGATCGTGGAAATGTTCCTGAAGAAGTTTGTACCTTCCCTTTACAATGCGCTTGGCGTGTATCTTCCTCTGATCACCACCAACTGCGCGGTGCTGGGTGTTGCGCTTAACAACGTACAGTATGAGTACAACCTTCTGGAAGGTGTAGTAAACGGATTCGCCACCGGCGTGGGCTATCTGATCGCCATCGTGCTGCTGGCCGGCATCCGTGAGAAGATGGAATATAATGATATCCCCGAGTCCTTCAAGGGAATGCCCATCGTGCTCTTGACTTCAACACTGATGGCCATCGCTTTCTACGGATTCGCGGGGCTGATTTAGGAGGAAGATGAGCATGAGTATGACAGGAATTATTTTGGCTGCGGTCATTGTAGGCGGTACTGGGTTGTTCATCGGTATCTTCCTTGGACTGGCAGACAAAAAGTTTGCGGTAGAAGTAGATGAAAAAGAAGAAGCAGTCCTGGGTGTGCTGCCTGGCAACAACTGCGGCGGCTGCGGATATCCGGGATGTTCCGGACTGGCGGCGGCCATTGCGGCCGGCGAGGCTCCGGTGAATGCCTGTCCGGTAGGCGGCGCTCCGGTGGCGGCTAAGATCGGTGAGATCATGGGCGTTGACGCAGGAGAGCAGGTACACGAGGTGGCCTTTGTAAAATGTGCGGGCACCTGTGAGGCGGCCAAGACGGATTATGAGTACAGCGGTCTTCATGACTGTGTGATGATCAATATGATGCAGCATGGCGGACCAAAGGCCTGTGTATACGGCTGTATCGGAGAAGGCACCTGTGTAGCGGCCTGCCCCTTTGACGCCATCCATATCGTAGACGGTGTGGCAGTTGTGGACAAAGAGGCCTGCAAGGCCTGCGGCAAGTGTGTGGCGGCATGCCCGAGACATCTGATCGAGCTGGTTCCCTATGAGCAGAAGCACCTGGTGCAGTGCAGTTCCAAGGATAAGGGCAAAGATGTGATGAAAGCCTGCTCCGTGGGCTGTATCGGATGTAAGATGTGCGAGAAAGTGTGTGAGTTTGACGCGGTGAAGGTAACAGACAACGTGGCGTATATCGATACTACTAAATGTACCAACTGCGGCGCCTGCGCAGAAAAGTGTCCGAAGAAGATCATTTTGTAAGTTTGTTGGGGACGGGGTATTTCTGAAAATACCCCGTCCCCAGTTTAAAGGAGTTCCTTATGAAGCGAACCTTCAGACAGGCCGTTAACGACGGATGGAAGATTTTAAGAGAAGATATCTACGGGGTCAGAGGCGTGATCATCGCTTTGGCGCTGTATTTTCTTTTTTTTCGGTATATCCTGCGAAGTATCTGCCCGGTGGTCCTGGTGACCGGGTTCCCTTGTCCGGGCTGCGGCATGACCCGGGCGGCTTTCTGCGTGCTTCATCTGGACTTTATAGGAGCCTGGGAGACTCATCCCTTTATCTTCCCCATCATCCTTCTGGCGGCAATGTTCGCCTGGAACCGGTATATCCTGTGCAGGATGCGCCAGCCGTTGTTGAAGAAATGTGTGGTGGCGCTGGCGGTGGCCATGATCTTGTTCTATCTGTGGAGAATGTATGTGTATTTTCCGGGGGAGCCACCCATGAGCTATTATGAAGGGAATGTTATCGCCAGAATCCGGGAACTTCTATTGCATTTGCCCTGGTAGAATGATAGAATAATGACAAATGAGAAGGAGGGCGTTACCATGGAAAATAATTTTGACAATACACCGGAAAATAACGGCCAGCAGCCGGAACAGCCTGTTTACACAGATCCTAATGCAGATGTAAACCAGCAGAGTACAGGCGGCGAGGGGGCGCAGCAGGGGAATGCGGGGGATCAGCCCCAGTACCAGTACACCTATCAGCAGCCTCAGAATCAGGGACAGGCCCAGGGGCAGTCCCAGAACACCAATTATCAGCAGTATCAGGATAATTACGGGAACTATAATCAGAGCTACAATCAGAACTATAATCAGAATTATAACGGCAATTACGGAAATTATACTTCCGCCAATCCTCAGGGATACGGACAGAACTATTCCCAGCAGCCCCAGATGGATACCAATCCCATGACTATGGGTGAGTGGCTTCTGACCATCCTGGCTCTTTTCATTCCCTGCGCGGGAATCATTTTCTACTTCGTATGGGCCTTTGGCAAGAAGGGAAATGTGAACCGGAGGAATTACTGCCGGGCTATGTTGATCGTTTATGGAGTGATCCTGGTGATCTACATTTTATTCTTCCTGATCTTTGGCCTGGCCATCGGAGGAGCGGCGACTTACTATTATTAAAATAAAAGCCGAAAAAGAAAAGCATGGACACGTTAAATGTGCGCCATGCTTTTTTGATTAACCTTTTTTCTGGAAGTTGGCGGAATAATGGATCTTTCCATCGTCAGTGATAAAGACTGCGTCTACATTATCCAGCTGATCCACCAGCTTCATCCCTTCTTCATAGCCCAGCAGGAAGCAGACGGTGCTCATGGCGTCGGCGGTGAGAGAAGAGTTGGTGATGATGGTAACGCTGTACAGGTTATTCCTGCAGGGAGCGCCGGTGGCCGGATCCAGAACATGATGGTAGATGGTGCCGTCCTCAGTCTTAAAATATCGCTGATAAATTCCGGTAGATACTACTGACTGGTCATGGACCTTCACAGAGGCAATGGCCTCTCCACTTTCCGCGAATGGTTTCTGGATGGCAATATTGAAATCTGTGCCGTCTGCCTTGGTCCCGATAGTCTGGACATTGCCGCCCAGGTTGATGATGGCGTGATCTACACCTTCTTCCTCCAGATACTCCTTTACCCGGTCTGCGATGTAGCCTTTGGCGATGGCCCCTACGTCAATGGCAGCCTGGGGATCCAGCAGTTTCACTGTGTTGTCTTTCAGAATAATATTTTTGTAATTTACGTGGCTTCTGGCGGAAGCAAGAGTCTCTGCGGAGGGAACGGAAGGTTCTTCTGATTTGAAATCCCAGAACGGAGATACGGCGCCGATGGTAATATCGAAAGCGCCGTTGGTCATCTCAGAATAATAGATTCCCTTTTTGATCAGGGTAATGGTGTCCTGGGAGACTTCCACGGCAGCGCCGCCGGCGTGGTTGATCTTATAGATCTCGCTTTCCTCGTTGGTCATGGAAAACATGGTGTCATATTTTTTGCACAGTTTTTCGCAGCCTTCCAGGATCTCTTCGCTGGCAGGATCCAGGATCTGAACGCTGATCACCGTGTCATAGAGGGTATCTGTATAAGTCAGGTTTCTTTTTTCAGAAAGTCCGGAACATCCTGAAAGAAGAAGGGCTGCCGCAGTCACAAAAGCGGCAATTTTCTTATATCGCATAGTGCACCTCATTTTCATAATATTCTTCATCATTATACCATGAAAAACCAGATATGCAATCGAACGTTTGGTTGCAGAGCATAAAATCTTATGTTAGAATAGGGGGCAGAGAGGTAACGGATATGAAGATCACTGAGAAATTCAATAAGATATTCGATAAAAAGATCCATCTGGATCTGAAGAAGAAGGACTGGGCGCTGATCGTGATCGTTCTGTGTGTGGCAGGCCTTGCGTTCCTTCTTCATCAGGTGGTTGGAGGAAGCGGCGCCGGCAGTGTTGTAGTCAAGGTGGAAGGAGAGATCGAGGGAGTCTATGATCTCTCAGAAGACCAGGAGATCGAGATCAACGGCGGGACCAACATCCTTCTGATCAAAGGCGGAAAAGCCGATATGATCGAGGCGGACTGCCCGGACCAGCTCTGTGTGCATCAGAAAGCCATCTCCAGAAACCACGAGTCTATCATCTGCCTGCCCAACCAGGTGGTAGCTGAGGTGGAGAGCGCGGAGAGCAGCGAGTATGACGCGGTTGTGCAGTAGGAGGCAGCCATGAAGAACCGGGTGGCTTATTTTGGAGTATTTACAGCTCTGGCGCTGATCTTCAGTTATGTGGAGTCTCTGATCCCCATTCAGTTGGGAATCCCGGGGGTGAAGCTGGGGCTGGCCAATCTGATCATTGTTATCGCGCTGTATAAAATGCGGCTATCGGAGGTGTTTTTGCTCTCCATAGTCCGTATTTTGCTTTCTGGTTTTCTTTTTGGAAATTATTTCAGCATCCTCTATAGTCTGGCAGGAGGGCTTCTGAGCCTGGTGGTGATGGCCCTTCTGAAGAAGACGGGGGATTTCAGCGTCATGGGGATCAGCATGGCGGGCGGTGTCTCCCACAACGTGGGGCAGCTTGTGGTAGCCATGCTCGTGGTGGAGACATTTAGCGTCGGTTATTATCTGCCGGTGCTTCTTGTGGCTGGGCTGGTGACAGGTTTTCTCATCGGCGTGGCTGCGGGAGAGATGTTGAAGAGGCTTGTGAATATTCGGTTTTATTAGGAGGCAGTATGATCGAGTTTATCAAAGGGGAACTTGCAGCCCTGGATTCAGATAAAGCAGTTGTGGAAGTGGGAGGCGTAGGCTTTGGCGTCTACATGTCGGGACAGGCTCTGGGAATGCTTCCCCAGCCCGGACATATGGTGAAACTTTATACTTATCTGAATGTGAAGGAGGACGCCCTGCAGCTCTATGGGTTCCTTACCAGAGACGACTTGGAGATCTTCCGTCTGCTGATCGGAGTCAGCGGCATCGGGCCCAAAGGAGCGCTGGGGATCCTGTCCGGTCTTACCCCGGACGAACTGCGTTTCGCAGTGATGTCCAACGATGTGAAAGCTATCTCTGCGGCTCCCGGGATTGGGAAGAAGACGGCGGAGAAACTGATCCTGGAGTTGAAGGACAAGCTGCGGATCGAGGATGTGCTGGAGCATGCGGCGTCTGAGGGAAGAAGCGGGGGCGCAGCTGCTCCCGGAGGAACTGTGGCTACAGAGGCGGTGCAGGCGCTGGTGGCGCTGGGGTATGGGAGTACGGAAGCCCTGCAGGCAGTAAAGCAGGTAGAGATCTCAGAGGATATGGAAGTGGAAGAGGTGCTGAAGGCAGCGCTTAAATTCGTGGCATTCTGAGAAGAAACGGTGAGATAGATTATGAGCAGAAGGATTATTACAACAGAAAATCTGGAAGAAGATATCAAGATTGAGAATCATCTGAGGCCTCAGCTTCTGGAGGATTATATCGGACAGGAGAAGGCCAAGGAGACGCTGAAGGTTTATATTGAGGCAGCCAGAGCCCGGGGAGAGGCGCTGGACCATGTGCTGTTCTACGGGCCGCCGGGACTTGGGAAGACCACGCTGGCAGGGATCATCGCCAATGAGATGGAGGTGAATCTTAAGATCACCTCCGGGCCGGCTATCGAGAAACCGGGAGAGATGGCGGCCATCTTAAACAATCTGCAGGAGGGGGATGTGCTCTTTGTGGACGAGATCCACCGGCTGAACCGGCAGGTGGAAGAGGTATTGTACCCCGCTATGGAAGATTATGCCATCGACATCATGATTGGGAAGGGGGCGACCGCCCGTTCCATCCGACTGGATCTTCCAAAGTTTACTCTGGTGGGGGCGACGACCCGGGCGGGAATGCTGACGGCTCCATTGCGGGACCGGTTTGGCGTAGTAAACCGGCTGGAGTTCTATACCATTGAGGAATTAAAGCAGATCATCCTGCGTTCGGCCCAGGTGCTGGAGGTGGAGATCGACGAGGCAGGAGCCTATGCCCTGGCACGAAGATCCAGGGGGACCCCAAGACTTGCCAACCGGCTTCTGAAGCGGGTGCGGGACTTTGCCCAGGTGCGCTATGACGGGAAGATCACGGAACAGGTGGCCAACGGAGCGCTGGATCTTCTGGATGTGGATAAATCCGGACTGGACCAGACGGACCGGGAACTGCTTCTGACCATTATCCAGAAGTTTCAGGGAGGGCCGGTAGGGCTTGACACTCTGGCGGCGGCCATCGGGGAAGACGCAGGGACGATTGAAGATGTGTACGAACCCTATCTTCTGAAAAACGGGTTCCTCCAGCGCACGCCCCGGGGACGGGTGGCGTCGGAGAAGGCTTATGCCCATCTGGGGATTTCCCCTGAAAATGAAGAAAAATAGTTGGTTTTTGCAGGAAACTGGTTTATAATAGGTTCACAGATATTAGGAAAGGTCAGGGAGACTTCTATGGCATCATCAAAAAATTATACTGAAGTATTGATCGGGGGAAAGGTATTTACTTTAAGCGGGTTTGAGAGCGAAGAGTACCTGCAGAAGGTGTCTACCTATCTGAATCATAAGATCGAAGAATGCAGCAGCAGCGAGGGATATCGCAAGCAGAATTCCGAGACCAGGAATGTCCTCCTGGCGCTGAACATCGCGGATGATTATTTCAAGGCGAGAAAACAAGGGGCCTCACTGGAGAGCGATATCGAGGCCAAGGACAAAGATATGTACGACCTGAAGCACGAGCTGATCTCCGTCCAGATCAAGCTGGAGAACGCAGAGAAGGCTATGGACAGGCTGAAGGAAGAGAACAAGGAGCTTCAGATGAAGATCGTGGAGCTTGAGACACAGATGAAGAACAAACAGAAGTAAAGGCTGTCAGCGGACAGCCTTTTTTGAAGGGTTGAGATCGGATGAGGAACAGAGAGACAGAAGTGCTGGCTCCGGCAGGATCTTATGAATGTCTGGAGGCGGCGGTGCAGGCCGGCGCGGATGCGGTATATCTGGGCGGGCGCCAGTTCGGCGCCCGGGCTTTTGCGGCCAATTTTGACCGGGAGGATCTCCTCCGGGCGCTGGAGTATGTCCATCTGCGGGGAAGAAAGCTGTATCTGACGGTGAATACGCTCCTCAAAGACCGGGAGATAGAGGAGCTGGAAGAATATCTTATGCCTTTTTACCGGGAGGGACTGGATGCAGTGATCGTCCAGGATCTGGGGGTGCTGGATCTTGTGCGGGAGCGGTTTCCGGACCTGGCGGTCCATATCAGTACCCAGATGACGGTGACCAGTGAAACGGGAGCCCGCTTTTTTAAAGACAGGGGGGCAACCCGGATCGTGCCGGCAAGAGAGCTGTCTCTTGAAGAGATCCGGCGGATAAAAGAAAAAAGCGGCCTGGAGATGGAGTGCTTCGTTCATGGGGCCATGTGTTACTGTTACTCCGGCCAGTGCCTGATGAGCAGTCTGATCGGAGGCAGGAGCGGGAACCGGGGACAGTGTGCCCAGCCCTGCCGGCTGCCTTACCGGGTGGGAGAAGGAAAGCAGCAGGATATTCTGAGCATGAAGGATCTGTGCGCCCTTTCCCTGATCCCGGAGCTGATCGAGGCGGGGGTGGATTCCTTTAAGATCGAGGGACGGATGAAACAGCCGGACTACGTCTGGCAGGTTACCCGGATGTACCGGAAATACACAGATCTCTATTATGTCCGGGGGAAAGAAGCATTCCAGGTGGATCAAAGGGACCGGGAACTCTTACAAGGGGTTTACCGGCGGCGGGGTTACTGCGACGGATATTATCACCGGCGGAACGGCCGGGAAATGATCTCTTTTCAGCGGCCCCAGGGCACACAGAATGAGAAGATCCAGATCCCCAGGGAGAAAACCCAAGAAAAAATTAATGGGATATTAATACTTTCCACAGGAAACCGTGCTAAACTGGAACTGGATCACAGGGAGATCCATGTGGAGGTGGAAGGTGATCTAGTACAGCAGGCCCAGAACCAGCCCCTTGACCGGGAGCGGGTGGAGCGGCAGATGCGAAAGACCGGGGACGAGCCTTTCTGCTTCCAGGATCTTAAGATCCGGATAGAAGGAGAGGTCTTCCTTCCCATGCAGGCGCTGAACAGCCTGCGTAGAGAAGGGATCAGCAGGTTGAAGGAAGCGGTCCTCTTAGCGGAGCGAAGAGAGCCGGAAGTGCCTGCCAGAGAGAAAAAAAGAGAATCCTTCCCGCAGGAGAAGGCTTCTGGATTCCTGGTCCGGGTGGAGACAAGAGGGCAGCTTGAAGCGGCTCTTACTGCTCCGGGGGTGGGAGAGATCATTCTGGACGGCCCGCTTATTGAAGAGCCGGAGAAATTCTTAAGGGATGTCAAAAACCGGGGAAAGGCCCTTCTTTTTGCCATGCCTCATCTTTTCCGGGAGGATGCAGCCGGAAGATTTGGAACATTCTATGAAGGTCTGGCACGTGTCTGTGACGGCGCGCTGATCCGCAACTGGGAGAGCCGCCAGTGGCTTTCGGACCAGGGATTTGAGAAGAAGATCTACTCGGACGCCAATCTCTACGGATGGAACCAGAGGAGCAGATCTTTTCTTGCAGAGAATGGGATCTGGAGGGCCACAGCGCCGGTGGAACTGAACCGAAAAGAGCTGACCCGGCTTGGGATGGAAGGAACGTATCTTATTATATATGGGTATCTGCCGGTGATGCTCACTGCCAACTGTATCCGGAAAAGCGGTGGGGGCTGCAGCCGCGCCGAGGGTCTTCTTTTTCTGGAAGACCGGCAGAAAAAGAAATTTCCTGTGAAAAACTGCTGCAGATACTGCTATAATATTATCTATAATTGTGCGCCCCTGGATCTTGTCTCCCTGGCGGATGAGGTGGAAAGCCTGGATCCTGCCGGGCTGCGGATCGACCTGACTCTTGAGACGAAAGAGGAGGCTGAAAGGATCCTGAAGCGGTGTTACAGAACCTTTGTCCTGGGGGAGAAGGATCTGCCGCCGGAGGGGGAGTATACCAGGGGACATTTTAAACGAGGCGTAAAGTAGGTGGAGAATTGCTGAATATTATTGTAGAGCTTTCAAAATATGTGATGATCCTTATGATCACAATGTATACCTTTACCTGTTTCAGCATATTCGGGTTTCAGGATCCGGACAAAAAAAGGGGAATGCTGCGGAATCAGAATGTGCTGATGTTTATGATCCATATCATCGCCTTTCTGGTGATGTATCTGGAGACCAATGACATCCGGCTTCTGGCGTTCTACCTCATGCAGGTAGTTCTGTTTGGAGCCACTATATTGCTGTATACACTGATCTACCCAAAAGTGTCCAGACTGGTGATCAACAACATGTGTATGCTGCTTTGTATCGGTATGATCATGCTGACCCGTCTGGATTACGCAAGCGCGGTAAAGCAGTTTGTGATCGCTGCGGGAGCTATTGCCATCAGTCTGGTGGTGCCGGTGGTAATCCGGAAGTTCAAGCGGTTCTCCGAGTGGAGAAACTTCTATGCCATTGTGGGGATCATCTCTCTTGCGGCGGTCATCGTAGTTGGCCGTGTCAGCGGAGGCGCCATGCTGGGCTTTACCGTGGCGGGGATCAATATCCAGCCCTCGGAACTGGTGAAGATCGTGTTTGTGTTCTTCGTGGCATCCAGCTTCAAGCTGTCTCTGGAGTTTAAGAATATTGTGGCCACCACTGCGCTGGCGGCTTTCCATGTGCTGATCCTGGTAGTGTCCAAGGATCTGGGAGCGGCTCTCATTATCTTCGTGGTGTATCTGGTGATGCTCTATGTGGCCACCCGCCAGCCCCTTTATATCCTGGCTGGGCTGGGCGCGGGAAGCGCAGCCTCGGTGGTTGCCTATTATCTCTTCAACCATGTGCGGGTCCGGGTGCTGGCCTGGAAGGATCCCTTCGCGGTCTATGACAACGGCGGGTATCAGGTTGCCCAGTCTCTTTTCGCCATTGGTACGGGAAGCTGGTTTGGCATGGGGCTCTTCCAGGGAGCGCCGGAGACCATCCCGGTGGCGGTGTCAGACTTTATCTTTTCCGCCATTGCGGAAGAGATGGGACTGATCTTTGCCCTCTGTATGATCCTGGTATGTGTCAGCTGTTACGTGATGTTTCTTAATATTGCCATGCAGCTCCATACCATGTTCTATAAACTGGTTGCTCTGGGGCTTGGCACCTGCTACATTTTCCAGGTGTTTCTCAATGTGGGCGGCGTGACGAAGTTCATCCCTTCCACGGGAGTGACGCTGCCTTTGGTAAGCTACGGCGGAAGTTCGCTTTTGAGTACGATCATTATGTTTGGCATCATTCAGGGACTTTATATCCTGCGGGAAGACGAGGAGGAAGATCTTGAGAGAAGAAAGAAGGAACGGTTACGAGCAGAGAGAGGCGCAAAAGCGGCTCCAAAGAAAAGAACAGCAGCGGGAACTGTCCAGAAAAGACCGCAAAGAAGTAAAACGGCAGGAAAAGCGTCTGGCCAGGAAAAAGCGCGCCAGAAACAAAGAGTTCGCTAGAGTTACCTACCTCTTTGTGGCGCTTTTTATCGCCATGATGGGATATATGGCTTATTTTAACGTGGCTGAGAGCCAGGAAGTAATAAGGAGCCCTTACAACAAACGACAGGATTCTTTCGCGGACCGTGTGATCCGGGGCAAGATCCTGGACCATTCCGGCAATGTGCTGGCCCAGACCAGCGTGGCGGAGGATGGCTCGGAGACGAGAGAGTACCCTTACGGAAATATGTTTGCCCATGTGGTAGGCTATGCGGATCAGGGCAAATCCGGCATTGAATCTCTGGCAAACTATGAACTTCTCACTTCCAATGCCTTCTTCCTGGAGAAGCTCCAGAAGGAGTTTCAGGGGGAGAAGAATGTGGGGGATAATGTGGTGACCACCCTGGATGCAAATCTGCAGGAGGCAGCTTACGACGCACTGGGAAACCAGAAGGGAGCCGTGGTGGTGATGGAACCATCCACCGGAAAGGTTCTGGCTATGGTATCCAAGCCGGACTTTTCACCAGGAGACGTGGCGGAAAACTGGGACAGCCTGAATTCCGATGAGAACAGCGCGCTTCTTAACCGGGCCACACAGGGGCACTATGTTCCCGGCTCCAGCTTCAAGCTGGTGACGGCTCTTGAGTACATGCGGGAAAATGCGGATTATGATTCCTATTCCTATGACTGCACAGGCAAGATCCAGGCCGGGGATGTGACCATTCACTGTTACGGCGGATCTGTCCATGGACAGGTGGATCTGCGGGAAAGTCTGGCCCACTCCTGCAATACTTCATTTTCCAATATCGGCGCCTCCCTGGATGTAGGCAGTTTTCAGGAGACGGCGGAGGAACTTTTGTTTAACCGGAAGCTTCCCGGGGACCTTCCCTATACAAAGAGCAGTTTTACCCTGAGCGAGGAAGACGGCGAGGCGACCCGGATGATGACGGCTATGGGACAGGGAGAGACCCAGGTAAGCCCTTACCACATGGCGCTGATCACTTCAGCGATCGCCAACGGCGGTACACTGATGGAGCCTTATCTCATTGAGGCAGTCACCAACTATACAGGTACGGTGATCGAGGAGTACCGGCCGGAAGAGTACGGTAAGCTTATGACGTCCCAGGAAGCGGCCCAGCTGAAGGATTATATGACAAGCGTGGTGGAAGACGGAACAGCTTCCGTTCTGAACGGGCAGAGCTACACTGCGGCGGGCAAGACAGGGACGGCAGAATACAGTTCAGACAAAGAGAAAGATCATTCCTGGTTTGTGGGAATGTCTAATGTAGAAGACCCGGATCTGGTGATCAGCGTGATCATCGAATCCGCGGACGGAAGAGCCAAGGCGGTTAATGTAGCCAAAGAAGTATTTGACGCATATTACGGATAACGGAGAAGAAACCATGAGGTATTACCGGCATTTATACCTGACAGAAAAAGTGGAGAAGAAAAGGGACAAAATCATCCGGCGCCTGGAGGCCGGGCGTTTCCAGCCGCCCATCCATCTGGTAACCCTCCCGGATGAGACGGGAAGACAGCTGGAGATCTGTTCCAGCCTGCTTTTTCTGCAGTCTTCTTTCCCGGACAGAGACCTTTTCGTAGTAGGGATCGCAAAAGACCATGAGGATGCGCTGGAATTAGTAGAAAAAATCGTCCGGGAAGTGTATAATGAGACAAAAGGTACGGATGTCCGTTCCTATATCTTAGACAGGGAACAGGAAGAATGAGATGCTGCACATACTTTTGTTGATCTTAAAGATAATAGGTATCATACTCGCAGTCATACTGGGAATACTGGTATTGCTTGTGGGAATCCTTCTTTTTGTTCCAATCCGCTATGAGGCGGCCGCCAGATGTGAGGGTTCCCGGGATACTCTGAGGGCAAAGGGGAAGGCCACCTGGCTGTTCCATCTCATCCGGGCAGAAGGGTATTACAGGAACGGGAAGGCCGGCTGGAGACTGCGGATCGCATGGAAGAAATATGGAAAGAAAACCAAAGGGAGACCGGAGGAGGAAGAGAGGGCAAGCCATGAACATCCTGAAAAAAGGAAAGAAACTGAGACAACTGAAGAAGCTGAGAAACCTGAAACAGTTAAAACGGCTGAGAAAGACGAAGCAGTGGAAACAGTTGAAGAAATTGAAACTGCTGAAGAGAATGAAGAAGGGGAAAATGTTTCGGAAGCTGAAGAAAGTCCTGAACCGGAACCTGCGCATGCTGAGGAAACAAAAACGCAGATACACAAGACTTCCCGCAGGAAAGAAAAGTCCCTTTGGGAGAAAATAAAGGCCTGGTTTCACAAGATCAAATGTACATTCTCGGGCTTTTGTGATAAGATAAGGCTGTTAGGGGAGAAGAAGGACAAGGTCCTTCAATTCCTGGAAAGCGAGACTCACAAGGCGGCGTGGAAAAGGCTGAAAAAGGAGACGGTCCGCCTTCTTGGAGGACTGAAGCCAAAGGACGGCGCCCTGCAGGTGGTCTATGGGTTCGAGGATCCCTGCACCACGGGACAGGTGCTGGCAGGACTGAGTATGATCTATCCTTTTATTGGAAGCTATACTGAGATCCGGCCGGATTTTGAGCGCAGCGTTCTGGAGGGAAAGGCCCGGGTTAAAGGGAAGGCCCGTCTGTGGCATGTGGCCGTCTTTGCCTGGAACCTGTTCTGGAACCGGGATGTGCGGGAGACCTACAGAGATATTAAGGAATTTGAGCTGTAAGAGTATCAGGCAGCGGATACAGGAGGAATAAGAAGTATGGCAGACAATAATTTCAAGGGTACGGTAGAGGCTTTGTTCCACGGGATGGACGGAGTGTTCTCATCCAAGACGGTGGTGGGTGACGCCATCCATATCGGGGATACCATCATCCTTCCCCTGGTGGATGTGTCTTTCGCCGTGGGGGCGGGCGCCTTCAACGCAGATCAGAAGGAGAAGGGGGCTGGCGGTATCGGCGGTAAGATGACGCCCTGCGCGGTCCTGGTGATCCAGAATGACAAGACCCGTCTGGTGAATATCAAGAATCAGGATACCATGACCAAGATCCTGGATATGATCCCGGATGTGGTGGATAAGTTTGGCTCCAAAAAGGAAGAGACTATGAGCGAGCAGGATGTGATGGACATTCTGGAAGAGGAGTAATCTTCCAGGCGTGTAAGGCATAGAATGATAGAAAAGGCCGGCAGGGGGCAGCAGTTTGAAACGGATCATCGGATTCGCCCTGTTCTGGGTTGCAGTGGGGATCATCCTGGCGTTGATCCTGCCCAATACATTTGTGGAAGTGCTGTGCATTTTACTGTGTGTTCTGGCAGGTTATAATTTATTTTGCTGTAAATGAAGATAAATTCTGAAATAATGCTTGCAATTTTAAGATCATTCTGCTAGAATAACTATTGTTGCGAGTCTGTAGAAAGACTTATTATGAGCGTTAGGAGGTGTAGTCATGGCTAAATGTGCTATTTGTCAGAAGGGAGCTCATTTTGGAAATCACGTGAGCCACTCTCATAGAAGGACACCTAAGATGTGGAAATCAAATGTAAAGTCTGTTCGCGTAAAGACAGAGAATGGTGCTACGAAGAAAATGTATGTTTGCACTTCCTGCTTAAGATCAGGCAAAGTGGAGCGTGCATAGGCAAAGTGCAAAAAAGCAGTTAAAAACTCAGATTTCATTACGGAATCTGGGTTTTTTGTGTGCCCGGGAATCTTGTATTATCACGGGAAACAGGGTATAATAGAAACACTAAGCAAATATGCAAGGAAAATATCCTAGGAGAAGTGGAGGTTTCTAATATGAAGGGATGTATAAGCACCGACCTTGGTATCATCACCGTAGACCCGGAGGTTGTGGCAAAATATGCCGGAACCGTTGCGGTGGAGTGTTTTGGGATCGTGGGAATGGCCGCGGTGAATGTAAAAGACGGACTGGTCCATCTTCTGAAGAAGGAGAGCCTGACCAGAGGCATCCAGGTGATGATTTCGGAGGAGAATCACATCACTTTGAATTTCCATATTATTGTGGCGTATGGAGTCAGCATTTCCGCAGTGACGGAGAATCTGATCAGCAATGTGAAGTACAGGGTGGAAGAATTTTCCGGAATGCCTGTGGACAAGATCAATATCTACATCGAAGGCGTCAGGGTCATCGATTAGTTTAAGGAGGAACATAGGAAGTGGCTACAAAAACTATTAATGTGGAAATGCTTGCGAAGATGTTCTTGGCAGGCGCACAGAATATCGAATCCAAGAAAGAATTTATCAATGAACTGAACGTCTTCCCGGTGCCGGACGGAGATACGGGGACCAATATGTCCCTGACCATCATGTCCGCGGCCAAGGAAGTGACTGCTCTCACAGATTATAATATGAAGGATCTGGCCAAGGCGATTTCTTCCGGTTCTCTGCGTGGAGCCAGAGGAAACTCCGGTGTGATCCTGTCCCAGCTCCTCCGGGGATTTACCAAATCCATCCGGGAGGAGAAGGAGATCGACGCAGCGGGGTTGGCAGCGGCCTGTGCCCGGGCTCGGGATACGGCCTACAAGGCAGTTATGAAGCCGAAGGAGGGAACTATCCTTACAGTGGCCAGCGGGATCGCGGAGAAAGCGGCGGAGATGGCGCTGGAGACAGATGATCTGGAAGTATTCATCCCGGAAGTGATCAAGCATGCGGAAGAAGTGCTGGCAAAGACGCCGGACCTTCTGCCGGTGCTCAAGGAAGCAGGCGTGGTTGATTCCGGCGGCCAGGGTCTCCTGGAAGTGATCCGGGGGGCATATGACGCTTTCCTGGGCAAGGAGATCGACTACAGCGCTATCACTCCAGGAAGCGGAGCAGGCGTTGGAAAGATGGCGGCGCCTCAGGAAGCGGCGGATATCAAGTTCGGTTACTGTACCGAGTTTATCATTCTGACAGAGAAAGAATTTACGGAAAAGGATGAGAAGGAGCTGAAGTCCTATCTCTCCTCCATCGGAGATTCCATTGTCTGCGTGGCGGACGAGGATGTGGTAAAGATCCACGTGCACACCAATCATCCCGGCCTTGCCTTTGAGAAGGGCCTGACTTACGGCCAGCTCTCCCGGATGAAGGTAGACAACATGCGGGAAGAGCATCAGGAGAAGCTGATCCGTGAGGCGGAGAAGGTTGCGGCGCAGCAGGCAGAAGAGGCGAAGAAGGATGAGCCAAGGAAACCCATGGGCTTTATCGCGGTATCCATCGGTGAGGGAATGAATGAGATCTTCCGGGAGCTGGGCGCTGACTATATCATCGAAGGCGGCCAGACCATGAATCCAAGTACGGAGGACATGCTGAACGCAGTGGATCATGTGAATGCAGATTCCATTTTCATTCTTCCTAATAATAAGAATATCGTGCTTGCGGCAAACCAGGCGAAAGATCTGGTGAAAGACAAGGAGATCATCGTGATCCCAACCAAGACGGTTCCCCAGGGGATCACCGCCATCATCAACTTTATGCCGGAAGCTTCCGCCGGGGAGAACGAAGAGGCTATGCTGGAACAGATCCAGCATGTGAAATCCGGTCAGATCACCTATGCGGTGCGGGATACCCACATTGACGACAAAGAGATCCATGAAGGAGATATCATGGGGATCGGCGACAAGGGGATCCTGTCTGTGGGAAGCGAGATCGAGGAGACGGTTAAGGATATGCTCTCCCAGCTGGTTGATGAGGATTCTGAACTGATCAGCCTCTATTACGGCGAGGAAGTAAATGAGGAAGATGCAGAGAAATTTACCCAGGAGATCACAGAGCTCTATCCGGATGTGGATGTGGACGTTCACAGCGGCGGACAGCCGATCTACTATTATATCCTGGCAGTAGAGTAACAGCATATGACAAGAATTTAAAGGGGTGCCCCGGCAGTTGAAAGACGCCGGGGCATTTGAAGGTAAAGGGAAACTTAAGGAGGAGCGCGATGACGGAGGGAACCCCCATCCGGGAGATCAAAGGGATCGGAGAGAAGACCGAGAAGCTGTTTGAGAAACTGAATATTTATACGGCGGGAGATCTGCTCCGGTATTATCCCAGAGGGTATGACGTCTATGAAGAGCCGGTTCCGGTCAGCGAGGTGGAAGAGGGGAAGATCTGTACCGTCACCGGCGCGATCTTCGGGAGAGTGCAGGTAGCGGGAAACCGCAGGCTTCCGGTGACTACGCTTCATGTCAGAGATCTGACCGGGACGCTTAAGGCCGTGTGGTTCCGGATGCCCTTCCTGCGGAATACATTTTCCGGCGGCGGGGCGGTCACTCTGAGAGGCCGTGTGGTCAGGAAAGGCCGGGAGCTTGCGATGGAGCAGCCGGAGATCTTCTATCCGCCCGAGAAGTATGAGGAGAAGTCGGGAACGCTGCAGCCCATTTATGGCCTGACCAAAGGCCTGACTAATAACGGGGTCTCAAAGGCGGTGGGGCAGGTGCTGAAGAACCTGGATCTCTCCCGGGAGGTGCTGCCGGAGGATCTGCGGATGAGGTACGGTCTGGCGGAGTACAATTATGCGCTGCGGGGGATTCATTTTCCAGAAGATAAAGAAGTGTATTTCCATGCGAGGAAGCGGCTGGTCTTTGAAGAGTTCCTGGCGTTTATCCTGTCTCTTCGGAGACTTAAGGACAGCAATCAGCGGATGGAGAACAACTATGTGATGGATGTGGACGAAAAAGTGGAGAAGCTGATCGGCGAGCTGCCCTTCTCCCTGACCGGAGCCCAGAGGAAGGTGTGGGGAGAGATCGCAGGCGATCTGGCTTCTGATACGGTAATGTCCCGGCTGGTCCAGGGGGATGTGGGCTCAGGCAAGACCATTGTGGCGGTGCTGGCCCTTCTCAACACGGCTCTTCACGGGTACCAGGCGGCTATGATGGCTCCCACGGAAGTGCTTGCAAGACAGCATTATGAATCCATTACAAAGTTATTGGAAGAATATGAGATCCCGGTGAAGGTGGAACTGCTCACAGGCTCCATGACGGCGAAGGAGAAGCGGCGGGCCTATGATCGGATCGAGTGCGGATACGCCAGGATCATCATCGGAACCCACGCGCTGATCCAGAGCGCGGTGAATTACGACTGCCTGGCGCTGGTGATCACCGATGAGCAGCACCGGTTTGGAGTAAAGCAAAGAGAAGCATTTGCCGGAAAGGGAGGCATGCCCCATGTGCTGGTGATGAGCGCTACGCCAATCCCCCGGACGCTGGCCATCATTTTGTATGGCGATCTGGACATTTCCGTGATCGATGAACTGCCGGCCAACCGGCTTCCAATTAAGAACTGTGTAGTTGACACTGGTTATCGCAAGACGGCGTATACATTTATGAAGAAAGAGATCGCCGCAGGGCGGCAGTGCTATGTGATCTGTCCCATGGTGGAGGAGAGCGAGCAGCTGGAGGCGGAGAACGTGCAGGATTACGGGGCGATGCTCCAGGAGGAGATGGGACCGGATATCCGGGTGGCCTGTCTGCACGGGAAGATGAAGCCGGCGCTTAAAGATGAGATCATGGAGGCATTCGGGAGAAATGAGATCCAGATCCTGGTCTCCACTACGGTTATCGAGGTTGGGATCGATGTGCCAAACGCCACGGTTATGATGATCGAGAACGCAGAGCGCTTTGGCCTGGCGCAGCTCCATCAGCTGCGGGGCCGGGTGGGAAGAGGAAAACACCAGTCTTATTGCATTTTCATGAGCGCTTCCCGGGCAGAAGAGACAAAGGAGAGACTGTCCATTCTACGGGACACTAACGACGGGTTCAAGATCGCAAGCGAGGATCTGCGGCTTCGCGGGCCCGGCGACCTTTTTGGGATCCGCCAGAGCGGCCTTCTCAATTTTCGGCTGGGAGATGTATTCCAGGACGCGAAGATCCTGCAGATGGCCAATGAGGCGGCTGATGAAATTTTGAAAAATGAAGAAGAGTGGGTGAAGAATCTTCCAGAATATGAAGGAACTGACAGTGTAATAATTTAAATCCTCCATATACTATGGTTGTAACACGAAGCGAAAAGCTGTTACAAAGATACAAGAAGGAGGAGTAAATCATGGCAAGTCGTTCAACTAACAAAGCAGCCGTGCCTGAGGCAAAGGGCGCATTAGACAAGTTTAAATACGAGGTTGCAAATGAACTGGGAGTACCGCTCAGCGACGGTTATAACGGCGACCTGACATCCAGACAGAACGGTTCTGTCGGCGGATATATGGTTAAGAAGATGATCGAACAGCAGGAAAAACAGATGGCTGGGAAATAATTCAATTGAGGACGTAGCCTTTTGCAAAAAGGCTACGTCCTCAATTGAATTATACGGTGTACCAAAATGCGCGGAAGGGTGTACCAAAATGCAAAATAGGGTGTACCTATTTGACACTTTTCATATTGATCCAGGATCCGTAAAAATAGAGAATTGGAATAATCAGTGCCAGTACGGAGAGGATCTGAATGAAAATCCCAATGGAGGGGAAATAATCGCTTATGGTTACAAGATAGCCTAAATTCCTTAGTACATTGTTAATCATAATAGCAAATATCTGTATAAGGAGAAGAAGGATTCCCAAAATAAGACATCGCCTTGCTATGGAACTGTTAGAAGCACAGTAAATTGCCTGTTTCCCGGAATAAAGGAAAAGGCAGCCAATGGAAAAAGTTGCGAGTTGATAGACGAAGAGCACAAATTGATCTCCGGAGATCAGCTTGAATACCCAGATTTCTCCTCCGATAAAGAATCCGATAATCATACCTATAATATTTGAGAGACTGACACAGGAAAGAAATCCACCTATAATCCGGTAAAACCATCCAACGGTCCGAAGCAGGCGACGACCAGAAGGAATCACCACAAGACCTGAAGCGAGGAGCAGGTCATCGCAGAAGGAAAGGGGAGATTTGCCAAGGGTTCCAGAAAAAGACTCCTGTCGCATTTCTGCCTCCCGGGCCATTCCGATTAAATCCTGCCTGAGAAGTTCGATCTGTGTCTCTTCCAAGGGGAATGTACGCAGATAGCGGAACATTTTCTCAAGAGTACGCTGATTTTTGGCTGAAAGCTCTGATTGCAGTGAGAAGTTTTCCGCTTTTAATGTTTCCAGGGAAAGATTTGACTCTGTCATAGGTCATTCCTCCATTTCAAAAATATGATTGATTGATTTTGAAATTTGTTTCCAGGAGCGTTTAAATTCTTCCAGATAAAGCAAGCCATCCGGTGTGATGGAATAATATTTTCTGTGTGGACCCAGCGGCGAAGGGCGAAACTGAGAGGAAATAATGCCTTTGTTCTCCAGTCTTAAGAGAAGGGGATAGATCGTTCCTTCACGTACCTCTTCGAAGCCATACTCCTGAAGCTTTGTAACAATTTCATATCCGTAAGTGGTGTGATCTGAGAGAATCTTCAGAATGCATCCTTCCAGTGTTCCACGCAGCAGTTGGGATTTGTCAAACATACGCATCACCTACCTTGTAATACATAGTAGTAATCTTAACTATATTGTAACACATAGTAGCGGAAAGTCAACAAAAAGGTACAGGGCAAAATGCAGTTTGGTACACCCTATTTTTCATTTGGGTACAGGGTAAAATGCAATTTAGGACGTAGTAAAATGAAAAGATGCTACGTCCTCGATTGACTTTTCCACTGTGAATATTTATAATAAACGCAAATATTACATCATTTGCGAGGTTTTGATATGAGGGTGATCGCAGGCACTGCCAGGAGATTACAACTGAAGACGCTGGATGGTTTCGAGACCCGGCCCACCACGGACCGGATCAAAGAGACCCTGTTCAATATGCTGACGCCCTACCTCTATGATTGTATTTTTCTGGATCTTTTCGCGGGAAGCGGTGGAATCGGGATCGAGGCGCTGAGCCGCGGAGCCATGAAGGCGTACTTTGTAGACAATAATCCGAATGCTATTGCCTGTATCAAGGAGAATCTGAAGCATACCCGGCTTTTCCAGAAGGGGGAGACTATGCCGGTGGATGTGCTGACGGCGCTTAAAAGACTGGAAGGCAATCAGCAGTTTGATTTTATTTTCATGGATCCGCCCTATGGGAAAGGCCTGGAGAGGGAGGCGCTGGAATATCTGGCGGGTTCGGAGCTTCTGGCGGAGGAGGGTGTGATCATCGTGGAGGCTGCCAGGGAGACGGAGTTTGATTATCTGGACAGCCTGGGCTTTACTGCGATCAAGACCAAGATCTACAAGACAAACAAGCATGTGTTTATCGAGCCAAAGGGGAGGAAAACGGTATGTTAAGAGCGGTCTATCCGGGCAGCTTTGATCCGGTCACTTATGGTCACCTGGATATTATCCGGCGTTCCTGTCATATGGTGGACGAATTAATTGTCGGAGTATTGTATAATAAGGCAAAAATGCCGTTGTTTTCGGTAGAAGAACGTGTTAGAATGTTAGAAGAGACTACAAAAGACTTACCAAACGTCAAAGTGGTTCCATTTGAGGGATTGTTAGTGGAATTTGCCAGAAAGATGGAAGCCCGGATGGTGGTGAGGGGACTGAGGGCGGTCACGGATTTTGAGTATGAGCTTCAGATGGCTCAGACCAATCACAAGCTGGAACCCGCCGTGGAGACGGTTTTTCTTACCACAAGCCTGGAGCATTCTTATCTTAGTTCCACGATCGTGAAAGAAGTGGCAGCTTTTGGAGGGGATATTTCTCAGTTCGTGCCGGAGGCGATTGAGGCGAAGGTGCGGGAGAAAATAATCAAAAAAGGAGAGTGTAAATAATGAGCAGCCGTATTGAACAGATTATTGAAGAAATCGAGGAGTACATTGACAGTTGTAAATTTCAGCCTCTGTCCACCACGAAGATCATCGTCAACAAGGATCAGATGGATGAGTTGCTGCGGGAACTTCGCATGAAGACCCCGGACGAGATCAAGCGGTATCAGAAGATCATCGCCAATAAAGACGCCATCCTGGCAGACGCCCAGGCCAAGGCGGACAGTATGATCGAGGAGGCCCAGATCCAGACCAACGAGCTGGTCAGCGAGCATGAGATCATGCAGCAGGCTTACGCCCAGGCAAATGAAGTGGTGACCGCGGCCACCGAGCAGGCCCAGGAGATCCTGGACAATGCCACCAGGGACGCCAACGATATCCGCATCGGAGCGATGCAGTACACCGACGATCTTCTGGCAAATGCAGAGAGCATCATCGGACATACCCTGGACAGCTACACCACCAAATATGACGGACTGGTCAACTCCCTGCAGGAGTGTTACGACATGGTCCGCAACAACCGGTCTGAGCTGGAGATCCCGGAGCAGTCGCCCCAGGGACTTGAGGCAGAGTATGGAAATACTTCGGTTGAGGAGGAAGAATCCTTTGATCTGGACGAGGAGATCTAAGTTTTAGACAGACAGAATGAAAGCATAAGAAAAGATAACAGACTGGTCACCATTGCGGTGGCCAGTTTTTGTATGATATAAGGGAAAATGGAGAGACCGCTTCCCTGGATCATGCTCCGGGTCTGGGCCACGGAGCACCAGCCGCCAAAGGAGACCATCCCCATACAAAGCGAGAACCTGGTCTGGAAAGAAAGAGGAAGATTCCCGATCAGGGCGGCTCCGTTTGTGACTTCCAGGGAGGCCAGCAGGACCTGGAAGGGCGGGAATCCCCGGAAGGGAAGAAGGCCCAATAGCTGAATCAGGATGGAAAACAGGATGATATAGCCTCCGATCCGGGTGATGGCTGTGAAGCCGTCCAGGATGGCGTTATCAATTCCGCCTGGGATCTCGCCTGGGACTGTCTGGTTCTTTGCAAAAGCGGATGATCTCAGAGCAACGGTGCATTCTTTCGGATGACGGCGGGATTTCTGGGGGCGGAAAAGAAAGCTTAGAAGCAGCGGGGGAATCCACAGAAGGAGAAGGGAAAGGGGAGCCAGGGCAGGGGCCTGCAGACACTGGATAGCCACGAATCCCAGGACGAACATGGGGCTTGTGTTGTTGCAGAAGGAGAGGAGATACTGGCCTTCTTCCAGGGAGATCCTTCCGGCGCGGGTGAGATCGGCAGCTGTTTTACTCCCCATTGGGTAACCGCAGAGAAAGCCGGTGAGCATAACATAGGATCCATAATCAGAGACGCCAAATAAGGGACGCAAAAAACGACCGGTGAACCGGGCGAGGCACTGGATCGCCGGGGAGCCGAGCAGGAGATTGGACAGGATGAGAAAGGGGAGAAGAGCGGGAAGCACCGTGTTAAACCAGAGCAGCAGGCCGGCCTGCGCCCCCTCTAAGATCACCCCGGGAAACAGGATGATCAGCGCGAAGAGAAGGAGTGTCCCCGCTGTCAGGAAGATTTGTTTCATGGGATATCCTGCCGATCAAAGATTCTTGATTTTATTTTATGGAACCGGTTGAATTTTTATGAGTTCAGTTCCATAATAGAAGGTAGGATATGGGGACCTTCTTTTGAGGTCCGAAAGCAAAAGAAAAGAGGTAAGGAAACATGGCAGTATTAACAGAAGTAAAACCAGAAAGAGTCTTTCACTTTTTTGAGGAATTGTGTAAGATTCCCCACGGGACTTTCGACACAAAGCGCATCAGTGATTACTGCGTGGCGTTCGCTAAGGAGCGCGGGCTGGAAGTAGAGCAGGATGAGGCCAACGACGTGATCATCAAAAAGCCCGGGACACCAGGCTATGAGAACAGCGAGCCGGTGATCCTCCAGGGGCATATGGATATGGTGTGTGAGAAAACTCCGGATTCCGATCATGATTTCAAGACCGACGGTCTGGATCTCTATGTGGAAGACGGTTATGTAAAGGCCCGGGGAACTACCCTTGGAGGCGACGACGGAATCGCCATCGCCATGGCCATGGCAATCCTGGACAGCAATGATATCCCCCATCCTCCCATCGAGGCAGTATTTACCGTAGATGAGGAGACTGGTATGGGCGGAGCGGAAGCCGTGGATCTGTCCGGATTAAAGGGAAAGAAGCTTCTGAATATCGACTCCGAGGAGGAAGGCGTCCTGACTTCCGGCTGCGCAGGCGGTATTGTGTTTGAGACCCTGATCCCGGTGACAAGAGAGGCAAAGGAAGGGACGAAGGTTCGCATCAAGGTCCACGGGCTTCTGGGCGGACATTCCGGAAATGAGATCCATCGCCAGAGAGGAAACGCCCACAAGATGCTGGGACGGCTTCTCTATCGGATTCAGAAAGAAGTAGCCTTCGACCTGATCTCCATCAACGGCGGTTCCAAAGACAACGTGATCGCCTCCGAGTCCGAAGCAGTACTGCTGGCAGCGGAAAAGGATGTGGACAAGATCCTTGCTATGACAGAAGAGATGAAGGAGATCTGGCTTGGGGAGTTTATGGGCGAAGAACCCACCCTGGATGTGACGGCAGCGGCAGAAGGCGCAGCCAAAGAGGCGGCCCTGACCAAAGAGGCAGGAGAGCGGGTGATCGCGTATCTGATGCTTTGCCCCAACGGTCTTATTGAGTACAGCAGGAAGCTGAAAGGTCTGGTAGAGACTTCTCTGAATATTGGCGTGGTGGAGACCTCGGAAGACAAGGTACGCACCGTTTACCTGATCCGCAGCTCCGTGGAGAGCCGGAAGCAGCAGCTGAGAGAGCAGCTGGAGCAGTGCGGAAAAGTGGTTGGAGGAACCACCAGGACCATCAGCGAGTATCCGGCATGGCAGTTTAATCCGGATTCGGAACTTCGGAAAGTCATGGTAGAGATCTATGAGAAAATGTTCGGGAAAGAGCCGGTGGTATCTGCGGTGCACGCAGGACTGGAGTGCGGGCTGTTCCTTGGGAAACGCCCGGATCTGGACTGTGTATCCTTTGGTCCCAACATCCTGGACATCCATTCCTTTAATGAGAAGCTGGATATCGCTTCCACAGAGCGTACCTGGGAATTCTTAAAGGAGATCCTGAAAGAACTGAAGTAAGCATTTCTTAAAACGTTAAAAGAGGGACGGCGCCTGGCGGCGCTGTCCCGTTTCTTTTCAGTCATATTTTATTGTGCCAGTTCCTCCCAGCGTTCATATAAGGTTTCCAGTTCTTCCTGGATATCAGCTTTTTCCCGGGCCAGTTCCTGGCAGCGGACGGAGTTGGTGTAGACCTCTTCCTGGGTCATCTCTTCATCGATTTGGCTACTGCGGGTTTCCAGCTCTTCGATGCGTGTTTCCGTGCGCTTTAATTCATTTTGCCGCTTGCGTTCCCTGGCCTGGGCTTCCTTTTGCTCCTGCCAGTCAAGCTTAGAGCCGGAGGAGGAAGCAGGGGAGGAGATATCCGCAGGGTGATCTGTCTGGTCGGGCTTGCTGTAAGCGGCGGTAAGCTCTTCCTTTTTCTCCAGATAGTAGTCGTAATTTCCAATATAGTTGACAAATTTCTGGTTTACCAGGTCCAGGATCCGGGTGGCAGTCTGATTGATAAAGTACCGGTCATGGGAGACGTAGAGCACCGTTCCGGTGTAGTCATTCAGCGCCCGTTCCAGAATCTCCTTGGATGCGATGTCCAGGTGGTTGGTGGGCTCATCCAGGATCAGGAAATTGGCCTCGGAGAGCATAAGCTTTGCAAGAGACACCCGTCCCCGTTCGCCGCCGCTTAAGTCCTCGATCCGCTTGAACACATCGTCGCCGGTGAAGAGGAAGGCAGCCAGCATATTCCGGATCTGAGTGTTGGTAAGGGCAGGGTAGTCGTCCGAGATCTCTTCAAAGATGGTCTTTTCCATGTGAAGGACATGATGTTCCTGGTCGTAATAGCCGATATGCACGTTGGTCCCAAGGCGGAAGAGTCCGGAATCCGCCTCTGTGACCCGGTTCAGGATCTTCAGAAGGGTGGTCTTGCCGGTACCGTTGTCCCCGATCACCGCCACGTGTTCCCCGCGGCGGATCTCAAAGCTGACATCGGAAAATAATACCTGGGGAGGGAATGCCTTGCTTAAGTGTTCTACGCTCAGCACATCATTGCCGCTCTGGCAGGAGGGTTCCAGCTTCAGATGGATCTCCGTGTCAGGGGCGGCCGGTTTGTCGATGACTTTGATCTTCTCCAGCATTTTCTCCCGGCTTTCCGCCCGCTTGATGGATTTCTCCCGGTTGAAGGACCGGAGCTTTTCAATGACTGCTTCCTGATGGCGGATCTCCTGTTGCTGGTTTAAGTAAGCCTTCAGCTTTGCTTCCTGAACCTGCTTTTTCTTGGCGGCATAATCTTTATAATTTCCCAGATAGGTGTGAAGTTCTCCCTGTTCGATTTCTACCACCTTGGTGACTACCCGGTTGAGAAAGTACCGGTCGTGGGAGACGATGAGAACGGCCCCCTGGTAATTCAGAAGGTAGGTCTCCAGCCAGGCGATGGAATTTAAGTCCAGGTGGTTGGTAGGCTCGTCCAGAAGCAGGATATCCGGCTTCTGAAGGAGAAGTTTGCCAAGAGCCACCCGGGTCTTCTGGCCGCCAGAGAGGGTATCGATGGTTTTGGAGAAATCCGCATCCTCAAAGCCGAGGCCTTTCAGGACGCCGGTGATCTCGCTCTCGCAGGCGTAGCCATTTTCCGCCTCAAACTGTGTGGTCAGCCGGTTATAGGTCTCCATCTCTTCTTCAAGCCGTTCGCCTGTAAGGTGTGGCATGGAAAGTTCGATCTCCCGGATCCGCTGCTCCATCTGGAAAATGTGCGCCTTGGCGGTGCGCACTTCCTGGTAGATGGTGTTGCCGCCGGTCATCTCCTGATGCTGGGCAAGATAACCCAGGGTCTTGTCTTTGGCGATGGTGACAGAGCCGGCGTCGGGGAGAAGTTCTCCCACGATCATCTTAAGCAGAGTGGTCTTGCCTGCGCCGTTTGATCCCACCAGGGCTGTTTTCTCATATTCTTCTATATGAAAGGAGCCGTCATGAACGATGACTTCCTCTCCAAATGCTTTTTCAATCCCGTGACATGCAAGTATCATAAGCGCCTCCAAATCTTTCGCATACGTTTTCATTATAGCGGAAACAGGACAAAAAACAACTAAAAGTTTGACTTTGTACAGACAATTCTATATAATAAACTCTAGAATGGAACAGGAAGGTGAAAATTGTGGAAGGCAGAGAGATTTCACAGGCAGTTATTCGCAGACTGCCAAGGTACTACAGATATTTAGGAGAGCTGCTGGAGAATGGAGTGGAACGGATCTCCTCCAACGACTTGAGTAAACGGATGAAGGTGACAGCCTCCCAGATCCGGCAGGATCTGAATAATTTTGGAGGATTTGGCCAGCAGGGTTATGGATATAATGTAAAGTATTTATATACGGAGATCGGCAAGATCTTAGGTCTGGAAGAAGACCATAATATCATCATCATCGGAGCCGGTAATCTGGGACAGGCGCTGGCTAATTACGCGGCGTTCGAGAAGCGGGGCTTCATCCTGAAAGGGATCTTCGATGTGAACCCAAGGCTGCAGGGAGTGGCGATCCGGGGCGTTCCCATTCGTATGATGGACGAGCTTAAAGGCTTTGTCCAGAGGAATGAGGTGGATATCGCGGTGCTGACCATCCCCAAGGAGAAGGCCATCGAAGTGGCCAATATGCTGGTGGAAAACGGGGTGCGGGCGATCTGGAATTTCGCTCATACAGATCTGAATCTTCCGGAGAATATCATTGTGGAGAATGTCCACTTGTCAGAAAGTCTGATGCAGCTGTCTTATAATATCAGCAGATATAACAAAGAACATAAATAGATCCGAGAGTAACGTGTGACGGTGAGCGTGTTCAGACAGGCCTGCCTTCGCACGTTCTTTATAATCAGAAATGTTTGGAAACCTGGGTAAATGAGGTGAGCGTATGGAATATCTTCCGGGCGGCGGCCAGATGAAGGCGGCGGACCAGTATACGATACAGACTCTTGGGGTTCCGTCTCTGGAGCTTATGGAACGAGCCGCCGGAGAATGTGTCCGTTTCTTTGAGGAAGCGGGACTGGATCTCTCCCATGTGTGTATCGTGTGCGGTTCCGGAAACAACGGGGGAGACGGTTTTGCCATTGGGCGGATCCTGCTGGAAAAAGGCGGGAAAGTTACTCTTTTGATGGCGGGGAACAGAAGCCATTGTACGGAAGAAACCGCAGTACAGATGGAACGGTTTGTGCAGGCAGGCGGCAGGATCAGTGACCAATGGGAATCCGGTGAATATAGTATCATAGTGGATGCCGTCTTTGGAGTAGGGTTGAGCCGCGAAGTGGGAGGAAGCTACCGGGAGCTGATCCGGCAGATGAATGCTTCTTCCGGGACGAAAGTGGCGGTGGATATTCCCTCCGGGGTGTCCGCGGATACCGGACAGGTGCTGGGCACTGCTTTTGCGGCAGATTATACGGTGACCTTCCAGGCAAGGAAGATCGGCCTTCTTCTCTATCCGGGGAAGAAATATGCCGGGCAGGTGATCCAAAGAGAGATTGGGATCAGCGAAGTTCCCCTTGAAAAGGATCCCGGTACGGCAGTCCTTCTGTCAGAGCAAGAATACGCTCAGCTTTTGCCGGAGCGGCCGGAAGATTCCCACAAGGGAACTTATGGACGGCTGCTGGTGATCGCAGGGAGCAAAGGAATGAGCGGCGCGGCCTTTTTCAACGCCGCCGCGGCTTATACTGCAGGGGCGGGGCTGGTTCGGATCTACACGCCGGAAGAAAACAGGCCAATCCTGCAGCAGCTTCTGCCGGAGGCTATCGTAAAGCCCTATCAGGACTATGACCGGGAAGAGCTTCTTGGGCTTCTTTCCTGGGCGGACGTGGTTCTTTGCGGTTCCGGGCTTGGGCCCGGAGAGACCTCCCGGAAGATCCTTGAGACAGTGGCGCTGGAAGGAGAGAAGCCTGCGGTGATCGACGCGGACGGACTGAATCTTCTGGGGGCGCACCGGGAGTGGTTATCAGGGCTTCAGCACAGGGACTATATTTTCACGCCACACCTAAAGGAAATGGAACGGCTGACCGGGATTCCCACAGATCAGATCCGGGCGAATCGGCTGGAAGCCCTTCGCACCCTTGCCGCAGAGACAGGACTTGGCTGTGTGCTGAAGGATTCCGTGACTTTGATCCAAAAAGGAGAGGGGCGCACTTACCTGAATCCCACCGGGAACAGCGCCATGGCAAAGGCAGGATCCGGAGACGTTCTGGCTGGTATCATCGCAGGGCTTCTTGCCCAGGGGATCTCCTGTGAAGCGGCTGCTCTTCTGGGGACCTGGCTTCACGGCAGAGCCGGAGATCTGGCCCGGGAGGAAAAGGGAAGATACAGTGTGCTGGCCCGGGACCTGATCGGGAAGCTGGCCCAGGCCATGAAGGAAACGGATGAGAACATCAGACACGGTAAGATCCGGAGTCTGGAGATAGAACAGAAATGAAAAAAGAAGGGAGTGTACATGATGAAACAGTATAACAGAGTATGTGCCAGGATCGATCTGGACGCCATTGAGTACAATATGGAGATGATGCATAAGAATACCCGGGAGGGCGTGTCCATGATCTCTGTGATCAAGACCGACGGCTACGGCCACGGCGCGGTGCAGATCGCCCGGATGCTGGAGCCCAAGGATTATATCTGGGGTTATGCGGTAGCCACCCTGGATGAGGCAGTGGTACTGCGAAAAAGAGGGATCAAAAAGCCCATCCTGGTCCTTGGCTGTATCTTCCCGGATCAGTGGGAGGCGGCTATCACCCATGAGATACGGTTCACCGTCTACACCAAAGAGATGGCGGAGGGGATCAGCGAGCTGGCAGGGAAACTTGGCAAAGACGCCTATGTGCATATCAAGCTGGACACGGGAATGTCCAGGCTTGGCTTCCTGATCCAGGAGGAGAGTGCGGAGATCATCACCGGGATCACCCGGCTGCCGGGGCTTATCATGGAAGGCATGTTTACTCATTTCGCCAAGGCGGATGAGACGGATAAGACCTTTACTAACAAGCAGTATGAAGGCTATCTCTGGATGAAAAAACAGCTGGAGGAAAATGGTGTTACTTTCCAGTACTACCATTGCTGCAACAGCGCGGGGATCATCGATGTAAAGGAAGCGAACCTGGATCTTGTCCGGGCCGGGATCTCTACCTATGGGTTGTATCCATCCGAAGAAGTGGAGAAGGAGAACGTGCCGCTTAAACCCGCCCTGGAGCTTGTAAGCCATGTGGCCCATGTGAAATGGGTGGATGAAGGAACACCGGTAAGCTACGGCGGCACCTACATCACAAAGAGACGCACCCGGATCGCCACGATACCGGTGGGCTACGGAGACGGTTATCCAAGAAGTCTGTCCAACAAAGGCTATGTACTGATCCATGGCAAAGAGGCGCCGATCCTTGGAAGAGTGTGTATGGATCAGTTTATGGTGGATGTGACGGAGATCGAAGATGTGGCATTTGGAGATGTGGTGACCCTGGTGGGTGAAAACGAAGGCGCACATCTGCCGGTGGAAGTGTTAAGCGACCTGTCGGGACGGTTTAATTATGAGTTTGTCTGCGATCTTGGAAAGCGGATCCCCAGAGAATTTATCCGGCACGGTGAAGTAGTGGAACAGATGGATTATTTTGAATAAGAAGCCTGCGGGAAGCCCTTTGCCTGCATACATCCGAAAAAGATGGAAATACTAAGGTATCATCAGAACTAAGAAGCGGAGTGTGAGACAAAAGGTGCAGGTAAGACGCGGCGATATTTTTTATGCAGATCTAAGTCCCGTAGTGGGATCGGAACAGGGGGGCGTGCGGCCGGTGCTGATCATCCAGAATGATGTGGGCAACCGGCACAGCCCCACGGTGATCTGCGCGGCTATCACGTCCAGGATGAACAAGGCGAAACTGCCGACCCATGTGGAGATCGATGCCAGAAGGTATCAGATCGTGAAGAATTCGGTTGTCCTTCTGGAACAGATCCGGACGATCGATAAACAAAGGCTGAGGGAACAGGTCTGTCATCTGGACAGAGAGATCATGAAGAAAATTGATGAAGCTCTGAAGGTAAGCTTTGAGCTTCATACATAGAAAAGGAGTCAAGAGAGAATTACAATGGAAGAGGACAGTTTATTTCAGAGGATGCGGCGGGTTTTCCAGGTAGAGGAAGAGATGGACGAAGGAACCCAGAAAGAGGCGGCCAGCCTGATCCAGAACATTTTCCGGTATCTGGATAAGAACGCCAGAGATATCATGACCCACCGGAAGAATATCGTGGCCATCGACGGGGAAGATACCCTGGAAGAGGCGTTTCAGTTTATGCTGGGAGAGAGTTTCTCGAGGTTCCCCATTTTCCATGAGGATATCGATGAGATCATTGGCTTCCTTCATCTCAGGGAGGCGGCTGTCTGCTATATGAAGGAAGAGCTGCGGCAGGTCCCGGTGAAAGAACTGAAAGAATACATAAGACCGGTTACCTTCGTCCCGGAGACCAAGAGTATCGATGTGCTTTTCAAGGAGATGCAGGATCAGAAAAACCATGTGGTCATTGTTCTGGACGAATACGGCCAGACCTCCGGCCTGGTGGCGATGGAAGATATTCTTGAGGAGATCGTGGGAAACATCCTGGATGAGCATGATCGGGAGGAGGAAACCATCCTGACCCTTCCGGACGGAAGCCTGAAGGTCCAGGGGATGGCGGATCTGGAGGACCTGGAGCAGGTGCTTCCCATCCGGTTTGAGACGGAAGAATACGAGACAGTCAATGGTTTTCTGATCGATCAGCTGGACCGGATTCCGGCAGAAGACGAGCGTTGTGTGGTAGAATATGAGGGTTATCGATTTACTGTGCTCTCGGTAGAGAACAATACCATCGGAACGGTAAAGATTGAAAAACTTCCGGAAGAGTGCTAAAATAGACCAGTGTGACAGAAAACGAAAAGGACAAGGAGAGAAAGAAGAGATGTCAGGACATTCAAAATTTGCCAATATCAAGCATAAAAAGGAAAAAAATGATGCGGCAAAGGGAAAGATCTTTACCAAGATCGGAAAGGAACTGGCGGTTGCCGTCAAGGAAGGCGGAAGCGCTGACCCGGCCAACAACAGCCGGCTGCGTGATGTGATCGCCAAGGCGAAGGCCAACAATATGCCCAATGATACTATTGAGCGGAATATCAAGAAGGCAACCGGGGACGCCAATGCCGCAAATTATGAACATATTACATATGAAGGATATGGCCCTAACGGAACGGCCATTATCGTAGAGACGCTGACAGACAACCGGAACCGGACCGCCACCAATGTAAAGCATGCATTTACAAAAGGAAGCGGAAACGTGGGGACTCCGGGATGTGTCTCCTTCATGTTTGACCAGAAGGGACAGATCGTGATCGACAAAGAAGAGTACGAAGGAGACGCAGACGAACTGATGATGGCGGCCCTGGACGCAGGGGCTGAGGATTTCGTGGAGGAGGAAGACAGCTTCGAGATCCTGACCGCGCCGGAAGATTTCGGAAGCGTCCATCAGGCGCTGGAAGAGGCGGGAATTACCATGGCGGCCGCGGAAGTGACCATGATCCCGCAGACATATGTGGAACTGACAGATGAGAAAGACATTGCCAACATTCAGAAAACCCTGGATATGCTGGATGATGACGACGACGTGCAGAACGTCTACCACAACTGGGACGAATAGAGTAAAGTACAGGCAGATGGAGGACGAGGATGGAGAAGATCAGAGAAGATTTGGCCCGGCTTTTTGACGAGATGCTTCCAGAGATCAAAAAATTCCGGAGAAAGACCTATAATGACCTTTTTGACCATGGATTCGAAATGTTCAAGTACATTGTAGAGGAGGTCAGCACACTTTGCAGCGAGACGGCGGAAGAAGAGCGCGAGGCAAGGATAGAGGAGCTGGCTGCCATGATCCCGGAACATGCGGAGGCATTGATGAAAGATCAGCCCAAGCGTATGCGCGAACGCCTTTCTGTAGATTACAATATGAACATGGCGGTCTATGTGATGCCGATCCTCACCTACACGGAGGATGAATCCTGCGTTCAGATGTGCAGACGGATGGTAGAACTGTGGAATGAGAAGAAAGTGACCACGCTGACCCTTTCTTATGCCACTTATGAAGATATTTCCGCGGGCTTTAAGAGAAAATGGTGCTATATCACCACGGCTGTGTGTGAGAACCGGAATCTCCCGGACGACTGTTATGAGCTGGAGACCCTGCGGGCCTACCGGGACGGATATCTGATGGAGACAGAAGAGGGGAAAAACCTGGTAGAAGAGTATTATGACCTGGCGCCGGTGATCGTGCGCGCCATCGATATACGGGAAGACCGGAAGGAGATCTACGAAGAACTGTATCGTTCCTGTCTGCTCCCATGTATCCGCTGTATTGAGAACGGTGAGCAGGAAAAGTGCAAGGAGCTGTACACCGGCATGGTGATGGACCTGAAGAAAAAATATTTATATTCTTAGGAGGAGATTCTATGAGCAACTACAAGATTGAGACAAAATGTATCCAGTCCGGCTATGAGCCAGGGAACGGGGAGGCCAGAGTCCTTCCGATCTACCAGAGTACGACTTTTAAATATAGCAGCAGTGAGCAGATGGGGCGCCTGTTTGACCTGGAAGAATCCGGCTACTTCTACACCCGCCTGCAGAATCCCACCAATGACGCGGTGGCGGCAAAGATCTGTGATCTGGAGGGCGGCGTTGCGGCAATGCTGACTTCTTCCGGACAGGCGGCCAACTTCTACGCGATCATGAATATCGCCCAGGCCGGCGACCATATCGTGTGTGCCTCAGCCCTCTACGGCGGCACCTATAATCTGTATGCCCACACCATCAAAAAGATGGGCGTGGACGCCACCTTTGTAGATCCGGACTGTACGGAAGAAGAGTTAAACGCTGCGTTCCAGGAAAATACCAAGGCAGTATTCGGTGAGACCATCGCCAATCCCGCGCTGGTAGTGCTGGATCTGGAGAAATTTGCCAGAGCGGCTCATGCTCATGGAGTTCCTTTTATTGTTGACAATACCTTTGCCACTCCGGTCAACTGCCGTCCCTTTGAGTGGGGAGCGGATATTGTGACCCATTCTACCACCAAATATATGGACGGCCATGCCACCTGCGTGGGCGGAGCCATTGTTGACAGCGGAAACTTTGACTGGGAGGCCTGCAAGGAGAAATTCCCGGGGCTGACCACGCCGGATGAGACTTATCACGGCATTGTCTATACAGAGAAATTTGGCAAGCTTGCCTATATTACCAAGGCGACGGCACAGCTGATGCGTGACCTTGGATCCATTCAGTCTCCTCAGAACGCATTTCTGCTGAATCTGGGACTGGAGACTCTGCCTCTTCGGATGGAGCGGCATTGCTCCAACGCGAGAAAAGCGGCAGAGTACCTGAAGAATCATGAGAAAGTAGCCTGGGTCAGCACCCCCGAACTTCCAGGGGATAAGTATTATGACCTGGCGCAGAAATATCTTCCCAATGGAACCTGCGGTGTTATCACATTTGGGGTTAAAGGCGGGAGAGACGCGGCGGTCCGTATGATGGATGCGCTGAAGATGATCGCCATTGTGACCCATGTGGCGGACGCCAGAAGCTGTGTGCTTCATCCGGCCAGCCATACTCACAGACAGATGAACGATGAAGAGCTTCGGGAAGCAGGAGTACAGCCGGATCTGATCCGTTTCAGCGTAGGCCTGGAGAATATCGAGGATATCATCGCTGACCTGGAGCAAGCGCTTCAGCAGGTATAAAATGTAGAAATCACCTCCATACTAATTAAAAAGGTATGGAGGTGTCTTTTTATGGAAAAGGAAAAGCGGGAAGAAAGACAGGAAGAGATCCGGGAGACGGGGAGTCTGGATCTTAACCAGGAGAAGAGCGGACATAAGATCAAGCTTCTGACCATCATCGGGGAGATCGAGGGACATGAGACTGTGGCCGGCAATACCAAGGCTACCAAATACGAACATCTGCTTCCCATGCTGGCGGAGGTGGAGGACAGCCGGGAGATCGACGGCGTGCTGATCCTACTGAACACGCTGGGCGGAGATGTGGAAGCGGGGCTTTCCATCGCGGAGATGATCGCTTCCTTAAGTAAGCCCACAGTATCTCTGGTTCTGGGCGGCAGCCACTCCATCGGAGGCCCGCTGGCGGTGTCCGCCCGGTATTCCTTTATCGTGCCCAGCGGAACCATGATCATCCATCCGGTGCGTTCCAGCGGCATGTTCATTGGGGTGCCGCAGAGCCTGCGCAACATGGTGCGGACTCAGGATCGGATCACCCGTTTTCTGGCAGACCATTCCCGGATGAAGAAAGAGCGGATCGAAGAACTGATGCTCAACCCCACGGAACTGGTGAAAGACGTGGGAACCCTTCTGGAAGGGGAGGAGGCTGTGCGGGAAGGCCTGATCGACGAGGTAGGCGGAATGAGTCAGGCGCTGAATAAACTGCACGAAATGATCCGCCAGGACAGGGAGAAATGTGGGAAAATAGATAATGACAGCTTTTTTCAAAAATGATATACTTATAATAGTATTGCCGGAAAACGGTGATTAAGGGGGAAGTATCATGGCTGGAAAGTCAAAAAAGAAGAGGGGTACGTCATCAAAGTCAAAAAAGAAAAATACAGGGCAGAGTTTTGTGGGCGATGAGATCCTGATCTGGGCCTCTCTTGCTGTCAGTCTTCTGCTTTTGATCAGTAATTTTGGAATGGGCGGTTTCCTGGGAGACGGGGTGGCCGCATTCCTTTCTGCTGCCTTTGGATGGGTTGCTTACGCAGTCCCGTTTCTTTTGTTCGGGACCGTTGCGTTCACAGTGTCCAACCGGGGAAATGCCAACGCCTACCTGAAGACAGGGGCAGTGGTTGTCCTGACCATACTGGCCTGCACTTTGTTCCAGCTGGTGGATGACGCCGGCGGGTTCGTGGGTTCTATTCTGGCCGGGCTTTTGGTCCCGGCGATCGGGACTGCCGGTACATATGTGGTGGTGATCATCCTGGCCATCATCTGTCTGGTGCTTATCACGGGGAAATCCCTGTTGAAAGGAGTTCGGGACCAGAGCAGCAAGGCTTATGACAGGGCAAGAGAAGACGCTGCCCGCAGGAGGGAAGAAGCAAGGGCGCGGCAGCTGGAGCGGGAGAATGAGGCTCCAAGACAGCGGATCACCGGAAGAAAACGGCGTACGGACCGGCGAGTGGAAGGGGTTTCCTTTAATACCACTCTTGCAGAACCGGAAGCAAAGGAAGTTTCTGTTCCAGAGATCAAAGAGGAAGAAAAACCACCTCAGTTCCATATTAGCCGTGGAGAGGATCTTCCGCCCTGGACAGAAGAGGAGGAAGAAACTGCAGGAACAGAACCAGTCCTTCCCACTGGGAAAAAGTCCAGGGAAAAGAGCGGAAGCGAAGTGGCCTCAGAGACTTCCGGAGTGGCTGCTTCTATTGCGGCAGATGCTGCGAAGCCAAAGAAAGCTTATCGGTTCCCGCCCATGTCCCTTTTGAAAAAGGGAAGCCGGAGCGGAGGAGATTCGGACGCTCATTTACGGGAGACGGCGATGAAGCTGCAGCAGACGCTGGAGAATTTCGGCGTGAAGGTTACGGTGACCGATGTAAGCTGCGGTCCTTCTGTGACCCGGTATGAGCTGCAGCCGGAGATGGGTGTCAAGGTGAGCAAGATCGTGGGCCTGGCCGATGATATCAAGCTGAACCTGGCGGCTGCGGATATCCGGATCGAGGCGCCTATCCCCGGCAAAGCAGCGGTGGGGATCGAGGTCCCCAACAAGGAGAATTCCGTGGTCATGCTGCGGGATCTTCTGGAGACACCGGAGTTTCAGAACAGTTCTTCCAAGATCGCCTTTGCGGCAGGCAAGGATATCGCTGGGAAGACGGTGGTGGCGGACATCGCCAGGATGCCCCATGTTCTGATCGCCGGAGCAACCGGTTCCGGAAAATCTGTGTGTATCAACACTCTGATCATGAGTATTTTATATAAAGCCTCGCCAGAGGAGGTGCGGCTTATCATGATCGACCCGAAAGTCGTGGAATTAAGTGTGTATAACGGAATTCCCCATCTGATGATCCCTGTGGTCACTGATCCCAAGAAGGCGGCCGGCGCCCTCAACTGGGCGGTGATGGAGATGACCCGCAGATATCAGGCATTTGCGGAGTGCAATGTGCGGGATATCAAGGGCTACAACAGCAAAGTGGCGGCAGAACCGCAGACGCCGGATGGAGAGAAGCGCGAACCTATGCCTCAGATCGTGATCATTGTGGACGAGCTGGCGGACCTTATGATGGTAGCGCCTGGAGAGGTGGAGGAATCCATCTGCCGTCTGGCACAGCTTGCGAGAGCGGCAGGACTTCATCTGGTGCTGGCCACCCAGCGTCCTTCCGTCAATGTTATTACCGGACTGATCAAGGCAAATATGCCTTCCCGGATCGCATTTGCCGTGTCCTCCGGAGTGGACTCCCGGACCATTATCGATATGAACGGCGCGGAGAAGCTGCTGGGGAAGGGTGATATGCTGTTCTACCCTTCCGGTTATCAGAAACCTGCCCGTGTCCAGGGCGCATTTGTAACAGATAAAGAAGTCCAGAATGTGGTGGATTATCTGAAGACCCACAACGGGGATGCGGATTACGACGAGGCTATTGAGGAACAGGTAGCCACCGGCGTTGCGCCAGGCGGTGTTTTAGGAGGACCGGGCAGCGGGGAAGAAGAGCGGGATGTGTATTTCGCCGATGCAGGACGGCTGATTGTTGAAAAGGAAAAGGCGTCCATCGGTATGCTGCAGAGAAGTTTTAAGATCGGTTTCAACCGGGCGGCCAGGATCATGGACCAGTTGTGTGAAGCAGGCGTAGTAGGCGGAGAAGAAGGAACAAAACCGCGGAAGATCCTGATGTCCATGGAAGAGTTTGAAGCGTATCTGTCGGAGAACAGCTAAACAGGGGCAGAATCTGTAGGATTTGTGCCAATTGCGGTAGTTTTTGTTGCAACTGGAAATGCTTTGAAGTATAATATCATGGCTGTCTGAAAACGGACGGCAACAGGAAGGTAACAGGAAGGTAACAGGAAGGTAGGAGGTTTGGCCCGGATGAAATGCAGATATTGCGGCCATGAAATCCCAGACGGGGTGTTATATTGCGAGAATTGCGGAAAAGAAGTCCGCATTGTTCCCGATTATAATCCTTTAGATGATATATTAGCCCAGGAGATTGTCGGTTCTATTAACGGTGAGCCCACGGGCCTGGATCTGTCAGACACAGAGAGACTGCGGCGCACTGCTTCCCAGCGCAGGACCACCGGACGGACGGGGCCTGCAAGGGGAACCACCGGACGGACCGGTGCAGTAAGAGGAGCCACGGGACAGACGATGCGGGGTACCGGAACTATGACGGAGGACCGGGAAGCCCGCCGGCGGCAGGCGCAGCGACGGAAAGCTCAGCTTCGCAAGAAACGCCGGATCCTGCTGGCAGTGATGGTCCTGATCCTGGCAGCGCTGATAGGCGGCATTGTGCTGATCTATAAGAATTCCTATAACGGGATTGTAAGCGCAGGAAACAAGGCGCTGGAGCGGCAGGAGTACAGCGAGGCTTCCAGTGCGTTTCAGCGGGCCATTGGTAAAAATAAGGAACGTCCGGAGGCTTATACAGGCTTGTCCAGGGTTTATCTTGCCCAGAACGATCCGGACGCTGCGGAGAGTGTCTTCCTTGACGCCATCGAAGAGCAGGCAGGTAATTCTGATCTTTATGGAGCCTGTATTGATTTCTATATTGATACCAAGCAGCAGATGGAGATCCCGGGACTTCTGGACGAAGCCACCGATCAGGTGCGGGAGGCTCTTTCGGAATACATTATCGATGTGCCAGAGTTTAGCCTGGATGCGAAGGAAACCTATGAGGAGGTACAGCAGCTGACTCTGACGGCAGGAAAAGGCCTGACGATTTACTATACGGTGGACGGCAGCGACCCGGATACGGGAAGTACCAAATATACGGAACCGATCCAGCTGGACGAGGGAGAGACCACAGTGACAGCCATTGCGGTGAATAAAAAAGGCATCCCAAGCATGCCGGAGGCGAAGGAGTACGTGATCGAACTGCCCATTGAGGATGCGCCTGCGGTATCGCCCTCTACCGGACAATATGAGGCGGCCACCAGCATTGAGGTGAAGGTGCCGGATGGTTATGAAGCTTACTATACGACGGACGGCTCTGATCCCACTACCGCTTCTGCCAAATATACCGGCCCTGTTAATATGCCGGAGGGAGAGACTCTGTTTAAGGCAGTGCTGGTAAGCGGGGACGGACGGCTGAGCGGGATCACCACCAGGAATTATGTGCTGGAGTTGCCGTCAGACAGTTCAGAATAATAGAAAAGACACAGCCATTGTGGAAAATCTTCACAGGCTGTGTTTTTTTGTGCCTGGTTATGGGTTGTCCTCTTGATATTTTCAGAAAGATACATTATCATAAAAGAAGTATGAAATGTTAGGAGGAAACGAGATGTACAAGATATTAAAGGCTGAGAAGCTCGCCGATATGATCTATCTTATGGATGTAGAAGCGCCCCGTGTAGCCAGACATTGCCAGCCGGGACAGTTTGTCATCGTTAAGATGGATGAGAAGGGTGAGCGGATCCCGCTTACCATCTGCGATTATGACAGAGAAGCCGGGACGATCACCATCGTTTTCCAGACGGTAGGGGCTTCCACTACAAAGATGGCGGAATTGAAGGCCGGGGACGATTTCCGGGATTTCACAGGTCCCCTGGGACGTCCGTCTGAATTTGTAGAGGAGGATCTGGAGAGCCTGAAGAACAAGAAGATCCTGTTCGTTGGCGGCGGCGTTGGCGCAGCTCCGGTCTATCCCCAGGTGAAATGGATGAAGGAGCACGGCATCGATGTGGATGTGATCATTGGTTCCAAGACCAAGGACCTTCTGATCCTGGAAGATGAGATGCGCGCGGTGGCAGGGAACTACTATCCCTGTACAGATGACGGTTCTTATGGACATTCTGGAATGGTCACCACCAAGATTGAGAAGCTGATCGAGGAGGGGAACCATTATGACCTGTGCGTGGCCATCGGTCCCATGATCATGATGAAGTTTACCTGTCTTCTGACGAAAAAGCTGGAGATCCCCACCATTGTCAGCATGAACCCGATCATGGTGGACGGCACGGGAATGTGCGGCGCCTGTCGGCTTCACGTAGGCGATGAGATCAAATTTGCCTGTGTGGACGGTCCGGAATTCGACGGCCATCTGGTCAACTTCGACGAGGCGATGAAGAGACAGCAGATGTACAAGACCGAAGAGGGACGTGCGATGCTGAAATTACAAGAAGGCGACACCCATCACGGCGGATGTGGCCACTGCGGAGGTGACAAGTAATGGCGGATGTATTAAAGAGAGTTCCTGTGAGAGAGCAGGACGCAAAGGTCAGAGCGACGAATTTTGAAGAAGTATGTTACGGATACAATCAGGAAGAGGCCATGGAAGAGGCTTCCCGCTGCTTGAACTGCAAGAATGCCAAATGTATCCAGGGATGTCCGGTATCCATCAACATCCCGGGCTTTATCGCCAAGGTGAAAGACGGCGATATCGAGGGCGCCTACAAGGTGATCGGAGAGTCCTCCGCCCTGCCGGCGATCTGCGGACGTGTCTGCCCACAGGAATCCCAGTGCGAGTGCAAATGTATCCGTGGGATCAAAGGCGAGCCGGTTTCCATCGGAAAGCTGGAGCGTTTTGTTGCAGATTACGCTCTGGAGCATGATATCAAACCGGAGAAGGCTGAAAAGAGCAATGGCCATAAGGTAGCCATCATCGGTTCCGGCCCGTCCGGTCTTACCTGCGCCGGCGACCTGGCGAAGCTTGGCTATGAGGTGACGGTTTTTGAGGCCCTTCATGAACTGGGCGGTGTACTGGTCTATGGGATCCCGGAATTCCGTCTTCCCAAAGAGAAGGTAGTGAAAAAAGAGATTGAGAAGGTAAAAGAGCTGGGCGTGAAGTTCGAGACCAATGTGGTGATCGGCAAGTCTACTACCATTGACCAGCTGATGGAAGAGGAAGGCTTTGAGGCAGTCTTTATTGGTTCCGGCGCAGGACTTCCTATGTTCATGGGAATCCCGGGAGAGACAGCCAACGGCGTGTTCTCCGCCAACGAGTACCTGACCCGGAGCAACCTGATGAAGGCCTTCGATGATTCTTATGACACCCCCATCGTGGCAGGCAAGAAGGTTGCTGTCGTAGGCGGCGGAAACGTGGCTATGGACGCGGCAAGGACCGCGCTTCGTCTGGGCGCTGAGGTACATATCGTATACCGCCGGAGCGAAGCAGAGCTCCCGGCCAGAGTAGAAGAGGTTCATCACGCGAAGGAAGAGGGCGTGATCTTCGATCTGCTCACCAACCCGAAGGAAATCCTGGTAGACGACAAAGGATGGGTCAAGGGTATGAAGGTGATTAAGATGGAGCTTGGCGAGCCGGATGCCTCCGGACGCCGCAGACCGGTAGAGATCCCGGGGTCAGAGTATGAGATCGAGGTCGATACGGTCATCATGTCTCTGGGAACATCTCCAAACCCGCTGATCGCTTCCACCACAACAGGACTTGAGACCAACCGGAAGAAATGTATCGTGGCAGACGAAGAGAACGGCCAGACCTCCAAGGCGTACGTATTTGCCGGCGGAGACGCCGTGACCGGTGCGGCTACCGTAATCCTGGCTATGGGCGCAGGGAAAGCGGGCGCGAAGGGAATCCACGAGATATTATCACAGAAATAAATTTTTTTACGTCAATTTAGGACGTAGCCTTTTGCAAAAAGGCTACGTCCTAAATTGCGTTTTGGGGTGTACCCAATTGCATTCTTGTGCTATGATGATAGAAATGCTGACTTCATGGAGGAGTTATTATGACTGTTTTTTGGGGCCTTATCACGCCGTTTATCGGCACAACGCTGGGCGCCGCCTGTGTATTTTTCATCAAAGGAGAACTAAAACCTCTGATCCAGAAGGGACTTCTTGGATTCGCGGCAGGGGTGATGGTGGCGGCTTCTGTGTGGTCGCTTCTGATCCCTGCGATGGAAATGTCGGAAGGCATGGGAAGAATGGCTTTTATCCCGCCGGTGGCTGGGTTCCTGCTGGGAATCGCCTTTTTGCTCCTGCTGGACCGGATCATCCCGCATCTTCATATCGGCTGTGAAGAGACGGAGGGGCCAAAATGCTCTTTGAAGCGTTCTACTATGCTGGTGCTGGCAGTAGTGATGCACAATATCCCGGAAGGAATCTCCAGCGGCGCGGTATTTGCCGGTCTTGCCACCGATAATGCCAGTGTGACGCTGGCAGGCGCTTTTGCCTTGTCTCTGGGGATCGCACTCCAGAACCTGCCGGAGGGTTTTATCGTTGCGCTGCCTATCCGGGCGGAGGGAAGCGGCAGAGGAAAAGCATTCTTCTATGGCGTTTTATCCGGTGTGGTGGAGCCTGTTGCCGGAGGGATTACCCTTCTTCTGGCGTCGTATATCGCACCGGCCCTTCCCTATCTCCTTGCCTTCGCGGCGGGAGCCATGATCTACGTGGTGGTGGAAGAACTGGTGCCAGAATCTGCCCAGGGCTCCCACAGCAATATTGGAACCATCGGATTTGCCCTGGGATTTGCTCTGATGATGATCCTGGACGTGGCTCTGGGGTAGGAGGAAGGAAGATGAACAACGACAGATTTTTCGACGGAGCCTGGTTTTTGGAGTTTGTGACAGAAAAGTTGAAACGCTGTCTGGAAGCAGTGGAGGACTCTCTCAGAAAAGGAAAAGAAGAGATCACCTCCATGCACGAATATTACTGGGAAAACTATGCGGAGATGGACCAGTACGGCTATGAGGATTACGACAACCAGCAGGCCCTTCTCCATCAGGTGAACGCCAATCAGGAGATCCTTCGCAAAAGACACCGTTATCAGAGTATGCTGGACGCCCCCTTCTTTGGAAGAGTGGATTTCCGGTTTGAGGGAGAACTAGATACGGAGCCCATCTATATTGGGATCGGTAATTTTGACGAAAGAGACGGCAGGCTGCCGCTGATCTATGATTGGAGAGCGCCTGTGAGCAGCTTGTTCTATGATTTCGACCGGGGGCCTGCTTCTTATGAGGCGCCCGGCGGAGTTGTCTGCGGGGAAATATGCGGAAAGTGGCAGTATAAGATCCGTCACGGGAAAATGGTGTACGGGTTTGAGAGCGACACCAAGATCGACGACGAGATCCTGAAGCAGGAGTTGGGCAACAACGGGGATGTGAAGCTGAAAAACATTGTCCGTACCATCCAGAAAGAGCAAAATAAGATCATCCGCAATACCAGGGATGAGATCTTGGTGATCCAGGGTGCGGCAGGAAGCGGGAAGACATCCATCGCTCTTCATCGGATCGCCTATCTTCTGTATCATGACCGGGAGAACCTTACCTCCTCCAACATCCTGATCCTGTCGCCAAACGGGGTGTTCGCGGACTATATTTCCCATATCCTGCCGGAACTGGGGGAAGAGAAGATCCGGGAAATGAGTTTTGATCTTTTTGCTTACCACGAACTGCGGGACACAGCGGCGGACTGTGAGGATAAGTACGACCAGCTGGAACGGATGATGAAATGCCCGGATGAAGACCAGCAGGCATTGTTTGAGCGGAAGCAGTCCAAGGAATTTGCAGGAGAGATGGAGGGATTCCTGGCAGTTTTGGAGGATCGGCTGATGGATTTCAAAGAGATCCGGTTCAAAGGAATGAAGCTTACTGAGGAAGAACTGATCCAGATGTTTTATTTCCGTTTCCAGGAGACTCCGCTTCTGGAGCGGGCCGGGGCGGTGATGGAGCATTTCGCGGACGCCTATGAGACTTTGCACCAGCGGGATCTTACGGAGGAAGAGCTGGAATTCCTGCAGCAGAAATTTGACAGCCTGTATGTGACCAAAGACCTGTATGAGATCTACAACTGGCTTCTGGAGGATCTGGGGCTGCCCCTGCTGCCGGAGGTCCCCCTGGAGAAGCGGATCATCTCTTATGAGGACGTATACCCGCTCCTGTATCTCAAATACCGTCTCCGACGGAAAGCCTCCCATAAGCGGATCAAACATCTGGTGATCGATGAGATGCAGGATTATTCCTATCTCCAGTATGTGATCATCGAGAATCTTTTCTCCTGCAGGATGACCATCTTGGGAGACCGGGCGCAGGCGCTTTCAGACAGGCCTCAGGACGTAACTTCCTTCTTGCCGGGGATTTTCGGGAAGCGGCTTCGCCGGATCGATCTTCAAAAGAGTTACCGCAATACGGTGGAGATTGCTCGGTACGCCCAGCGGATCAGCGGGGAAATGGATCTGGATCTGCTGGAGCGGCATGGTCGGGAGGTGGAAGAGAAGACATTTCCATCGGAGGATGCGCTGCTGGCTGCAGTGGGGGACCGGCTGAAGCTGGAAGGAGAACATGGATTTGAGACCGCAGCGGTCCTTACTCTTACCCAGGAGGAGGCCTATGATATCTACCGGCTGCTGAAGCTTAAGGGGATCCCTGCTTCTTACGTGGACCGGGACAGTACTTCCTTTGCGCCGGGACTTACGGTGACCACCTTCTATCTGGCAAAAGGGCTGGAGTTTGACCAGGTGTTCTCTCTGTGCGGGGACAAGAAAAATCCGCTGTGGAAGCAGGCCCGGTATATCGCAGCCACCCGGGCGCTCCAGGAACTCTATGTCTATGAGACAGAGGAAGGCGCATAGCAACCAGGAGAAAGGGTGGAGAATATTATGAAGATCACACTGATCACAGTGGGGAAGATAAAGGAAACGTATCTGAAAGATGGGATCGCCGAGTACAGCAAGCGGCTAAGCCGTTACTGTAAGCTGGAGATCATCGAGGTAGCGGATGAAAAGACGCCGGATCAGGCCAGCGAGACAGTAGAAGAACAGATCCGGGATAAAGAAGGCGAACGGATCCGGAAATATCTCAGAGACGACATGTATGTGATCACTCTTGAGATCAACGGAAAACAGCTTTCATCAGAAGAACTTGCAGATAAGATGGCCGCTCTTGGACTGCAGGGGAAAAGCAATATCGCCTTTGTGATCGGCGGTTCTATCGGTCTTGGCAGAGAAGTGCTGAAGCGGTCGGATTATGCTCTTAGTTTCTCGAAGATGACCTTTCCCCATCAGCTTATGCGGGTGATCCTGCTGGAGCAGGTGTACCGGGGATATCGGATCATAAATGGAGAGCCGTATCATAAATAAGGACGGTTTTTTGTATTTGGGTATGGGATAGTGGGAAGCAATGGATCATGAAAAGTGTTTGGAAGGGAGTGGACAGATGATGTTCCGCTCTCTTTTCGTATGGGCAAGAAAGACAATGACAGGGAAATAAGCGAATGGTATAATGAAGTAAAACTAGGTCGACAGATTTGTTAGGTTAGAATCGATGATGGGGTAAACGAAAAAGCAGTTTTGGCATTCCAGTGAACTGCCCCTTCGTTTACACCATTTTCGATTTGACCTAATTGAACAAAGTAAGCGTCCGGGTAGCCAGTACCTATGGATTTTCAATTCTTTGTCCTTAACCTTGATTATACAAGATTTCTTTCCTGGAAACCACAATAATCGGATATTGCAGAAAAAACGGCACAACAATAAAACCTCAGATACTGAGATTTAAAAAAATATGAAAAAATAGAATCTTTAACACCGTTGCGGAACTTTAATCTGAGGTTTCCCCAGACGTCCGCCACAGGCTTTACATACGCAGATGTTGATGCCGTAAAGCAGTTCTAATACCTCGGGCATTTCTTTATTTTTCAGCCTGGAAAAATATTTTTTGCAGCCGAGGAGATTCCGGCACAAAGTAAGCTTTTTATTTTTGCTGCGGGAGCAGAGCAGCCCATAATGCCGAATCCGGACAAATCCTTTTGGAGGGACATGCATCAAAAAACGCCGGATGAATTCGACACCGGAAAGGGTAAGTTCTTTCCACTGCCCTTTGTTTCGGTAATCTTTCACGGAAAATGTGACGGTTTCTTCGTCCATACGGATGATCCGGTGGTTACTGACCGCAATCCGATGGGTATACTTTCCGAGATATTTAATGACCGATTGAGCACCATGAAATGTCTTTTTGCAATAAGGAATCCACTCTGTACCATAACAGGCATCCAGCAGTTCCTTGAAGGCATAGTGATTACGGAACTTTTCAGAGGTACCATGAAAAATCAGCTTATCCTCTTCCCACAGGGTTTCGAGTTCCTCCAGATATTTTCCACGGAACACTTTAGAAATGACCTGAACGGGAAGAAAGAAGCTTTCTCCTTTATCTTTCCACTGATTATCAGAGGTCAGGCCTCCGCCAAGCAGAATAGTATGGATGTGGGGATGGAAGTTCATCTCAGATCCCCATGTGTGGAGGATAAAGATATAGCCAACTTTTGCGCCGAGATGTCTGGGGTCTTCTGTCAATTCCCGGATCGTTGCGGATGCCGCATGATAGAAAGCATCATAAAGGAGCTTCTGATTACTGTAAATAATCGGATTCAAAAGATCCGGAACGGTAAAAACCAGATGGAAATAGGGAGCATCAAGGACATCTTCCCTGCGGGCGTCCATCCATTTTTCCTTCGGAACTGCCTGACACATGGGACAGCAGCGGTTACGGCAGGAATTATAATGAATCTGGACAGCGCCGCAGTCTTCACAGATACTGACATTTGCGCCATATGCCCCTGTTTTGCAGTTTATAATGTTCCGGGCGGTTTTTGCCTGTTCAGGGGAAGGTGTGTATTTCTCAAGATATGCCGGATAAAAGCGATGAAAAATATCCTGTACGGTTGGTTTATTCATAGCCGGCACCTTCTTTCCGGTCAAATGGACTCCGGATGCCCATCAGAGATTTGTTGCTGACATGGAGATATATTTCCGTGGATTTCGGGTCGCGATGTCCAAGAAGGGCCTGGATATGCTGCCGGTCTACTCCCTGCTCCATCAAATGTGTTGCAAAGCTGTGGCGCAGGCTGTGTGGAGTTGCCTTTACAGAAAGCTCGGCATCTGATACAGCCCGGCGCATCACCTGTTCCAGTGTACTGACCGTCAGATAATTACCGGTAAATTTGTTGGGAAACAGGATCCCCCGAGGCCTGCCCTTTGCAAACCAGTATTGAGTAAGAATATCCAGGCACCGTTTGGAAAGGATCGTATAACGGTCCATCCGGTTCTTCGCATCCCGCACATGGATCTGCATATTTGTTCGCGAGATATCATCATAATGCAGATGGATCACTTCGGAAACCCGGAGTCCAGAGGAATACATGATTGCGAACATGGCTTTGTATTTGATGTCATCGACAGCGTCCAGCAGATGGTCGATTTCATCGGCAGTCAGTACAATCGGAAGCTTGTGTTCCTGGATCATACGTGGAACCATAATGTCATCCCAAAGGATGTTCAGGACATTCCGGTAAAAAAAGCGGATGGCGGAATTGTAAAGATTCAGAGTGGTAGCTTTCAGCCCTCCGTCCTTTTTAGCAAGCAGAAAATCCCTGACATCCTGACAGGTGAGTTTTTCAGGAGCCTTATCTACATAATTCAGGAAATAAGATACATAGTTTTTATAACAGTTGATAGAACGCTCTTTGAGGTTACGGATTTTTCCGGCGTCCTCAAGTTTTTCTAAATATTTTTCGTACATAATAAATCCTCCATATAAAATCAGTAGTGATCAAAAACACCGCATTATATGGAGGTGCATTTATATCATAAAACCGCTTGCCAACCAAGCGGAGGGATGGTATTCTTTTCATAGGCAGTGGAGAGGTCGATCCTGTTTGATTGTTTCGTTGTGGTGACTTAACAATACTACTTTTAGGACTTGCTTTCCACTGTTTTTATCATAAGAAACAAAAAATCGCTACACGACAGCCTCCGCAGGCCATCGCGCAGCGATTTTGTTCAACTGTTATTTGCAGTTATCTATACTCATTTGGAATTTCGATATGAAGTGTCTCA